>F241_Great_Cormorant__coassemble_505_pt1 | contig 74203 bp, 53 predicted proteins | sample F241_Great_Cormorant__metabat2_high_PE_009 | metagenome-assembled genome bin F241_Great_Cormorant
TTATTTATAAATTGTATGCTATTCGTGTTAATAATCAAATTCAATAAAAAACTATAGCTGATTGTATAACATAAATCTATTAACTTATTTATAAATTGTATGCTATTCGTGTTAATAATCAAATTCAATAAAAAACTATGGACGTTTGTATTATATAAATTTAAAGTGCTTTTCTAAGAATTAGATGAAGGGGTTTGACAAAAATTATAATTAAATAATTTAGTAATGGTAATTATATTTCACTAATATTTAAATTTATTGACTTTTTTGAAAAAAAGACTTATAATAGGGATAAAGAAGATAGTTTTATAAAACAGAGGATAACGTTTTTATAAAATTTCTAAATAAATCAGAAGGTGGTGTTTTTATGAAGGTCTATAGTAGTGAAAAAATCAGAAATATTGCAGTTTTAGGTCATAGTGGTTGCGGTAAGAGTAACTTATTTGAATTGATAGCTCATTCAGCTAATGTAAATAAGATACCTAAATTGAGTAATAATATTGCGATGACATACAGCATGAGTCTTATGCCTGTTGAGTATGAAGGGTATAAGTTTAATTTTATAGATACACCTGGATATATAGATTTCAGTGGTGATGTTATTTCGGCTTTATCTGCTTCAGATGCTGCTATCATAGTTATAGATGCAACTGATCCAATGCAGGTAGGAACAGAAAGAGCCTTAGAATTAACAGAAAAAATTCCAAAGATAATGTTCATAAACAAAATCGATAACGAAAAAGCAAGATATAAAGATGTTATAGAGATGTTAAACAATAAATTCGAACATAAAATAGTTCCTATGATTTCACCAGAATTTGATAATGGAAAATTCGTAAAATTACATAATGTATTTGAAGACTATGATGGATTAAATGATGAATTTAGAGTACAGGCAGAGTCTGCTTACAATGCACTTATGGAACTGATTGCGGAAACAGATGACAACTACCTTGAAAAATTCTTTGAAGGTGAAGAGTTGACATGGGATGAAAAGAAAAAAGGAATAACTATAGGAGTTAAAAGAGGGGATATAATACCGGTTATATCTGGATCTACAATAAATAATGTCGGTGTAAAGGAAATATTAGAATCACTAGAAAACTATATAGATCCTTCATACACAAACCAAGAAGGTGATTTCAACGGATTTGTATTTAAAACATTTGTAGACCCATTCATAGGGAAAATATCATATGTAAAAATAACTCAGGGTTGTGTTGAAAAAGATGAGGAATTTGTCAATATTAGAACTGGGGACAAGAGTAGAATATCTAATATATACACAATCAGAAGTGGAGAGTTGATAGAATTAGAAAAGGCATATGCTGGAGATATTATAGTTTTAACAAAAATATCTGGTCTTAAAACAGGTGATAAATTGTCATCTGGAAAGACTTTTGACTATGAAATAGAATTAAACTTCCCTAAACCACAGATATATTTTGCGGTTTCACCTAAGAATAAGAAGGATGAAGAGAAGATGTCATCTATAATCGCAAAATTAGTAAACGAGGATCCAACTCTTCATTACTATAGAAATAATGAAACTAAGCAAGCTTTGATAGGTGGTCAAGGGGAGCTTCATATAAAAACACTTTTAGGAAAGATGAAGGATAAGTTTGGGCTAGATGTAGACCTATCTGACATCAAGGTTGCATATAGAGAAACTATAAAGGGTAGTTCTGATGTTGAAGGAAAACATAAGAAGCAATCAGGCGGACATGGACAGTACGGACATGTAAAAATTAGATTCCAAAGATCAGAACAAGATTTCGATTTTAGCGAAGAATTGTTTGGAGGCTCTGTTCCAAAATCATATGTACCAGCTGTTGAAAAGGGACTTAGAGAATCTATGGAAAAAGGTGTGTTAGCAGGATATCCTGTTACAAATATAAAGGCAGTATTATATGATGGTTCATATCACGATGTAGATTCTAGTGAAATGGCATTTAAGATGGCTTCATATATTGCTTTCAAAAAAGGTATGGAAGGAGCTAATCCAGTCTTATTAGAACCTATAATGAAGCTTACGATTACAGTTCCAGAAGAATATATGGGAGATGTAATGGGTGATATGAATAAGAGAAGAGGAAAGATTTTAGGAATGGAATCAAATGGAAAGGGAAAACAGATACTTATAGCCTTAGCACCTCAAGCAGAAACATTTAAATATGCCATTGACTTAAAATCTATGACTCAAGGTAGAGGAGTGTTTGAAAGCGAATTTGAGACTTATCAGGAAGTTCCTCAGGCATTCCAAGAAAAAATAATAAAAGAAGCAAAGACAGACGAATAAAATATTCTAGAAAATAAAATATATTGAAAAGTAGAATAGACTTGAAAATATATAAAAAAGTACGATATACTAAAAAGTACGCTGAAAAAGTATAGTGTACTAGAAAATACAATGTATAAAAAAATATAATAGAAAAGTTATATATATAAAATAAATGAACACAATGGAGGGCACCGCCTTATAACAGGTACCGCTCTTCATTGTGTTTTTATTTTGTGGATTTTAAAAATGAAAGGAGAAAATATGATAAAAATTAACGGTCATGAATACGAATTAAAAGAGATAAAGCTAATGGAATACCTAAATAATAATGGATATGATATAAAAAAAATTGCAATAGAATTAAATGGAGAAATCTTAAAGAAATCAGATTATGCTGAATGTATATTAGTTAATGGAGATAAGGTGGAAATAGTGTGCTTTGTAGGAGGCGGATAGGAATTTTATTTGAATAAGATAAGGGTTTAATAAAGTAAAAAGGTGAAAAAAGTAAAAAGGTGAAAATTGTGAATATGTACAAAAAGATAATTGAAAGAAATATAAGGGATGAATTAGAAAGATTTAAAAATTCTAGGGTTTTAATATTGGGTATTGGAGGGTTGGGTTCAAATATAGCCGTATCCCTAGCAAGGAGTGGAGTGGGATATATGAAATTGGTAGATTTTGATATTGTTGAATTAAGTAATTTAAATAGACAATATTACACGATGAAACATATTGGAATGAGGAAGACGGATGCATTGAAAAGTCTTATAAATGAAATAAATCCATATATAAAAATAGATGTAGAAAATATAAAAGTAGATGAAGACAATATAGGAAATATTATAAAGGATTTTGACATAGTATGTGAGGCTTTTGATGATGCAGAAATGAAATCGATGTTAGCAAATAAAATATTAGAAGATTATCCGAATAAATATTTAATCATGGGTTCTGGAATGGCAGGGATTGGAGATTCTAATGAAATAAAGACTAGAAATAAGATGAAAAGAATCTACATATGTGGAGATGAAACATCTGATTTCAAGGAGGTGGATGGAATGATGTCTCCTAGAGTAAACATATGTGCAGGTCATCAAGCTAATTTAATACTGAGAATAATAATGGGATTGGAAGAAAAGAATGATAAAGAATTCAGAACAAAGAACATTAATAATGAGATTAGAAAAAATGACAAAGAGATAATGGAAAAAATTAATAGTGAGATTAGAAGAAAATAACAAAAAAATCATAATGTAAAACATTAATAACAAATAAATTATTTGGATTAATTTGGAGAGGAAAAGAAAAATGAATAATAATAAGATAATTGTTGACGAAAAGAAGATAATATTTAATGACAAAAAAGGAAGAATCAATGAACAGAAGATATATGATAGCAAAAATAATAGATTAATGTCTGAAGATAAGCTAGTGATAGGGGGGAGGGAGTTTAGTTCCAGATTCATTCTAGGGTCAGGCAAGTTTTCATTGGATTTGATAGAAGGCTGTATAAAATACGCAGGTACAGAGATTATAACCCTGGCATTGAGAAGGGCAGTAGGAGGTGGTGTGGAAAATATAATTGATTATATACCAAAGGGAATAACAATACTTCCCAATACTTCAGGAGCAAGAAATGCAGAGGAAGCGATTAGAATTGCGAGATTGGCACGAGAATGTGGCTGTGGAGATTTTATAAAACTAGAGGTAATTAGAGATTCCAAATATTTATTGCCGGACAATATAGAAACCATAAGAGCAACAGAGGCATTGGCAAAAGAAGGTTTCATAGTAATGCCATATATGTATCCAGATTTGAATGTAGCTAGAGACCTAAAAAATGCTGGTGCGTCTTCAATAATGCCACTTGCTTCACCAATTGGATCAAATAAGGGATTGACTACAAAGGATTTTATACAAATATTGATAGATGAAATAGATCTTCCAATAATAGTAGATGCTGGAATAGGAAGGCCATCACAGGCTTGTGAAGCAATGGAAATGGGTGTAGATGCAATAATGGCAAATACGGCGATTGCAACAGCTGAAAATATAAATCTCATGGCAGAGGCATTTAAACTAGCTATTGAATCGGGCAGAAGAGCATACTTGGCAAAATTAGGAAGAATCATAGAACATGGCTCAGAGGCATCATCTCCTTTGACAGGTTTCTTACAGAACTAAATTCAATAATAGGATGGTAAAATTGTGTTTTATATAGAAAATAGAAATAAAAATATAATTAACTGGAGGTTATGATGAAGGATAGAATAAATCATATGAAATATCTCGATGGTATGGAAAAGCTAGATAGTTCGATTATGGATACAGTCATAGATGAAATGAAAAAATATGACTATAATAAATTTAATAAATTAGATGTAGAAAAAGTACTTATGAAGGAGAATATAAATTTTAGAGATTTTCAAATCCTATTGTCTCCAGCTGCAACAGAATATATAGAGGAAATAGCTCAAAAAGCTAGATATGAAACGAGAAGGCATTTTGGGAATAATGTATATATGTTTACCCCGATTTATATTTCAAATTATTGCGAGAATCATTGTATATACTGCGGTTTTAACTCACATAATAAGATTAAAAGATTGAAATTGAGTTGTGAAGAAATAGAGAAAGAACTAAAAGAAATTGCAAGGTCAGGTTTAGAAGAGATACTAATATTAACAGGTGAGAGTAGACATTATTCTGATGTAAAATACATAGGAGAAGCATGTAGGCTTGCTACGAAATATTTTAATGTGGTAGGTGTAGAAATATATCCTCTGAATACAGATGAATATTCATACTTAAATTCATGTGGAGCAGATTATGTAACTGTATTTCAAGAAACATATAACTCAGATAAGTATGAAAAACTACACCTGGCAGGGAATAAAAGGATATTCCCTTATAGATTCAATGCACAGGAAAGAGCAATAAGAGGAGGTATGAGAGGTGTAGGATTTGCTGCACTCTTGGGACTTGATGATTTTAGAAAAGATGCCTTTGCAACGGGATATCATGCACACCTATTGCAAAAAAAATATCCTCATGTTGAAATTTCAATCTCATGCCCTAGATTGAGACCTATTATAAATAATGAAAAGATTAATCCGAAAGATGTACATGAAACTCAATTATTGCAGATAATATGTGCGTATAGGCTGTTTTTGCCATATGCTAATATAACAGTATCCACAAGAGAAAACCAAAAGTTTAGAGATAATATAATAAAGATAGCGGCTACAAAGTTGTCTGCAGGTGTAAGTACAGGTATAGGTGCTCATGCAAATAATGATGAAAAAGGTGATGAACAGTTTGAAATAGCAGATGGTAGAAGTGTAAAAGAAGTATTCTATGCCATAAAAAAATCAAATCTTCAACCTGTTATGAGTGAATATATAAACTTATGCAAAAAAGAATAGGAGAAGGATTCACTCAAAATGACCAAAAATAAAGGAAAAGAAAAAAGTGGAATTATTTATTAAAAATACTAAAAATAATAAAAGCAAAGAAAAGGAAAAAAGGAAATTTATTTACTAAAAATAATTAGAACTATAGAAAAACATTGATGTATTAGGCTATTTTCTATTTTTTTTACAAAAAGTAAAAAAATATGAAAATAGCTGTTGTTTTGTTGTATAATTTAGGTAATGAATATAATATGTGTAAAACAAAGCTAAAAGTTGTAAATATATAATCAGATTAAAATTAAAAGTAGTAAATATATCAGATGATTAAAACTAAAAGGCAGTAGATATATCATATGATTAAATTAAAAATTAGTAAACATAATATGATAAAAAACTAAAAATAAGAAGTTTAAGTTTAATTAAAGGGGTGATTGTTAAAATTTATGGCAAAGATTAGGACTAGGTTTGTGTGCCAAAATTGTGGCTACATAAATCCGAAATGGTTAGGAAAATGTCCAGAGTGTTTGAAATGGAATACTTTTTTAGAAGAGATTGAAGAAAAGAAGGCAATTAATTCCAATCTATCTAAATCTAGTATATCATCATCAAAGGCTAGGGTTGTAGGCATTAATTCAATTGAGACTGAAAAAGAGGATAGGTACTCAACTTCCATATCTGAATTGGATAGAGTTTTGGGTGGAGGTATAATACCAGGTTCCATGATATTAGTTGGTGGTGATCCAGGTATAGGAAAGTCGACCTTGATGTTACAAGTATCAAATAATATAGCCAGCACAGGAAAGAAGGTAGTCTACATTTCCGGTGAAGAAAATGAAAATCAAATAAAGATGAGAGCGAAGCGTTTAAATGCTAATTCAGAAAATTTATATATATTTACAGAAACTAATTTGGCTGCAATAGAGATGGTTGTATTAGATATGAAACCAGATGTTATAATAGTGGATTCTATACAGACCATTATAGATCCAGAGATTAATTCAGCTCCAGGAACTGTAAGTCAAATCAAAGAATCTACATCAAAATTTATGAAAATATCCAAGGGAAATAAAATAACAACCTTTATAGTTGGTCACGTTACAAAAGAGGGGTCACTCGCAGGACCTAGGGTTTTGGAACATATGGTAGACACGGTATTGTATTTTGAAGGTGAAAGATATAACACATACAGGCTTTTGAGGGCAGTAAAAAATAGATTTGGATCAACTAACGAATTAGGTGTTTTCGAAATGAAATCAGATGGTTTATATGAATTGGTAAATCCATCAAAGGTACTTATTTCAGAAAAACCAAAGGGTGTATCAGGATCTGTAATACTGTCTACACTTGAAGGTACTAGATCGATGTTACTGGAATTACAGGCTCTTGTAGCACCTACAAATTTTGGATATCCAAGAAGAACTACAACTGGGGTCGATAACAATAGGGTTGCTCTTATATTGGCAGTACTTGAAAAGGTAGTGGGGCTTCAAATACAGAATCAAGATGTGTTTGTAAACATAGTAGGTGGATTAAAAACAAATGAACCTTCTATGGATCTGGGGATTGCCTTGTCAATAGCATCAAGTTTTAGGAATATACCGATAGATTCAAGCATCGTAGTAACAGGTGAAATAGGATTGACGGGAGAAATTAGAACGGTAAGTTTTATAGAAAAAAGGATAAATGAGTGTCAAAAACTTGGTTTTTCAAAGATATTGATACCTTGGGGAAACTATATGGACGAATTTGAGAAAGATTATGAAATTGAGATTGTACCCGTAAAAAATTTAAAACAGGCTATAAAAATAGCATTTGATATGTAGGGGGTGGTGAATTGAGTATACACAATATATTTGAATACGATGAATTGTGCGAGATATTGAAAATAACCTCACCAGGTTCAGCTTTAAGAGCAGGATTGGATAATGTATTAATGGCTGGTACAGGCGGACTGATAGTCATAGGAGATAATGAAGACGTATTGTCCATTGTAGATGGTGGTTTTGAGCTAAATGCAGAATATACGCCATCATCTCTATATGAACTATCGAAAATGGATGGTGCAATTGTATTGGACGAAAATATAGAAAAGATAAGATTTGCAAATACCCAGTTGATGCCAAAGAAGGAGATTTTGACTAAAGAGACCGTAACTAGACATAGGACTGCTGAAAGGGTGGCAAAGCAAACTGGAATGACAGTTATAGCTATATCTCAAAGAAGATCGGTAATTACAATATATAGGGGTAATAAAAAGTACATAGTTGAAGATACTACAACCCTGTTTTCAAAGGCCAATCAAGCATTTCAAACACTAGAAAAGGCCAAACTATTCCAAGAACAGGCTATTTTAAACTTAAATGCATTGGAATTTTCTAATATGGTTACCATATACGATGTAGTTTTTGCAATGTCAAAGGTTGAAATGGTTTTAAGAATAACTAATACGATGGAAATATATCTAAAAGCTCTTGGTGATGAAGGTTTTTTGATAAGAAATCAGTATGAACAGTTAATTGGTGGAACTAAGGATGAACAGGAATTGATAATCAAAGACTATATTGTAGATGAAGAAATAAGAAGTAATTTTAAGAAAAAATTGGGGCAACTATCAAATGATGATATGGTAGATTTATTTAAACTAGCTAAGATAATGGGGTTTTCAGGATATAATGAAAATCTAGACAAACCAACAAATCCAAAGGGATATAGAATACTTAGAAAAATACATAAGTTGCCAAATAGTATAATAGAAAATCTAATAAGTTACTTTGGAAACTTCCAATCTATATTGGATGCAGACATAGATGAACTGGATAAGGTAGACGGTATAGGAGAAATAAGGGCAACGTATATAAAAAATAGTCTAATAAAAATGAGAAAGCTAGCTATATTGGATAGATTGATATAAACTATAAAATAAAACTAATGAAATTGTGTGGATTTTGTAGTTTATAATAAAAAAGCAATGACATGGTATGAATACTTGTATTATATAATAAAAAAGCAATGGCATGGTATGAATATTTGTATTATATAATAAAAAAGCAATGGCATGGTATGAATACTTGTATTCTACAATAAAAAAGCAATGGCATGGTATGAATACTTGTATTATATAATAAAAAGGCAATGATATTGTATGAAATCTATATTATAAAAAAAATTAATATTATTGTTAGAGAAAAGAAATTTAAAAATGAAAATGTATATAAAAATTGATAAATTAACTAAAATTATATAGGTATCAACTTTGAAAAAAGTATGATATAATAGAATTTAAAACAAGTTATGTTTAATATTTATAAATACATGATTGTTTTTTGCATAAAAGAAAGGGAGTGTGAGGAAATGCTGGAAAGAATTAGGCGTATACTCGTAGGACTGGTTGGATTTGCAATTGCAGCCACCTTGTACATATCGCTGATGCAGCCAATAAAGGCTTTGCAGTTTGGAAAGAAAGAGTACGGTTATGCAATTGGAATAGGCTGTGGTTTAATCTTAGGTTTCATTTTATACTTATTAGAACCTAAGATATCTATGAAGTTAAAAAGATTGGGTAAGAGATTTGATAAGGAGTTGTCTAGATACTCTCAAGTAGATATTATTCTAGGATCTATCGGACTTTTAATTGGATTTATTATTGCATTTTTATTAAGTAGTCTACTTGAAAAGGTATATGTAATAGGACCTGTTTTATCAATTTTATCTTATATCATCCTCGGTTTGGTAGGAATAAGGATAGGTATGAGAAGTAAAAATGAAATACAGAACTTAATAAAAAACAGATCTTTAGGAGAAAGAAAAGATTCAGATAAAAAGGATAAGAAAAAGACAATTCCACCAAAGGTATTGGACACATCGGTAATAATTGATGGTAGAATAGCAGATATAACAAAGACGGGATTTATTGAAGGTAAACTTGTAATACCACAATTTGTGCTTGACGAATTAAGACATATAGCTGATTCAGCGGATGACCTTAAAAGGGTGAGAGGAAGAAGAGGTTTGGATATCCTAAAGATAATGCAAGAAGAAGGATTTATAGAGGTAGAAATAACAAATCAAGATTTCCCTAATATACCAGAAGTTGATATTAAGTTATTGAAATTAGCATCTGTCTTAAAGGGGAAGGTTGTCACAAATGACTATAACCTAAACAAGGTAGCACAGGTAAAAGGTGTTGATGTATTAAACATTAATGAATTGGCAAATGCGGTTAAACCAATAGCGATACCAGGAGAAGAGATGGTTGTTACAATCGTAAAAGAAGGTAAGGAAAATCAACAAGGTATAGCATATCTTGATGATGGAACTATGATAGTAGTGGAAAATGGAAAACATCACATAGGAGAAACTAGAAATGTTGTAGTCACATCAATTCTACAAACTCCTGCAGGAAGGATGATATTTGCAAGGATAAAATAAAATATTGTATTGACATAGAAAAATAATTGTGATATCATCCATATTATAGAAACATAGACCAATATATAAGGGCTTTGTTCATACATGATAATAGATTTTATCATTTATTCAAAATAAGGAAAATTTTGCTATGATGAAGGAATAGTAGATGGATAAGATTTTGCAGAGAGAAACAGTTTGGTGAAATGTTTCAAATTGAGTCTTTTGAACCAACCTTTTAGCATGGAGGGGTAAAAACCTCCACGGTTAGAACCGTTATATTCTATAGAGTGAGCTTTTAGCTAATAAGAGTGGTACCGCGGAATTTCAGCCTTTCGTCTCTTTGTGAGATGGAGGGCTTTTTTATATCCATTTCTAAGAGGCTGTATAAATTATATTAAAATAAAAAATATTTGGAGGTATGTTATGGCTAAGAATGAAAAACAATTTGTTGAAGAAATTACGAAAATGGAAGATGATTTTGCTCAGTGGTATACAGATGTTATCACAAAGACAGAATTAGTAGACTATGCACCAGTAAAGGGATTTATGGTAATCAGACCATATGGATTTGCACTATGGGAAAAGATAAGAGATTATGCAGACAATCTATTCAAGGAAACTGGACACAAGAATGTTTACTTCCCAATGTTGATACCAGAAAGCTTGTTGACTAAGGAAGCTGAACACGTTGAAGGTTTTGCTCCTGAGGTTGCATGGGTTACTCAGGGTGGAAATAAGGTTTTGGAAGAGAGATTGGCAGTTAGACCTACATCAGAAACTATAATATGTACAATGTATGCTAAGTGGTTAAATTCATATAGACAGCTTCCATACCTATACAATCAGTGGAACTCAGTTGTAAGATGGGAAAAGACTACAAGACCATTTTTAAGAACTTCAGAGTTTTTATGGCAGGAAGGTCACACTATCCACGAAACAGCAGAAGAGGCTATGGAAGAAACATTACAACAGCTTGCTATATACAAAAAAGTTGCTGAAGAGTTGATGGCTATTCCAGTAATAGATGGAAAGAAATCAGAGAGTGAAAAATTTGCAGGAGCTGATTCTACATACACAATTGAAGCCATGATGCACGATGGAAAGGCTCTTCAATCAGGTACATCTCACTTCTTGGGACAGCACTTTACAAAAGCCTTTGATATAAAATTCCTAGACAGGGAAGGAAATCTTGCACATCCATATCACACATCTTGGGGTATATCAACAAGACTTATAGGTGGACTTATAATGGTTCATTCAGATAATAGAGGTTTAGTTCTTCCTCCAAAGATGGCACCTACTCAGGTAGTTATAGTTCCTATAGCTGCAAATAAGGGCGGTGTAATGGAAGTTGTAGATAAGATAGCAGCTGAATTAAAGTCTAAGTCAATATCAGTAGAAGTTGACGATAGAGATAATTATAGTCCTGGATATAAGTTCAACGATTCAGAAATGAAGGGTATACCAGTTAGAATAGAAATAGGACCTAAGGATATAGAAAAGAATCAGGCCCTAGCATTTAGAAGAGATGAATTGACTAAGGAAGAGGTTAGCCTAGATAACATAGCAGATAGTATTTCTTCATTATTAGATGATATACAATCAAATTTATTTAATAAGGCTAAAAAGTACAGAGATGAAAGAACTTATGTAGCAAATAATATGGACGAATTCGTTGATATTATAGAAAATAAGCGTGGATTCGCAAAGGTTATGTGGAAGCATAATGCAGAAAATGAAGCTAAGATAAAAGAGCTTACAGGTGCTACAATAAGAGTTATACCATTTGAGCAGGAAAACTTAGGAGATACTTGCTTCTATAGTGGTGAAAAAGCTGATGAAATGGTAATATTTGCAAAAGCATATTAAAATATTTATAAAATAAGATTGATAGTGAAACCTTTAATTTGTTAGGAAACAAGGTTTTGCTATCAATTTTTTTTGGAAATGATTATCTAAGATATTAAATGGGTATAAAATTTAGAAATAACATTCCCTTTTATGTATAGTATGAATATAAAAAAATAAATATGTAACATAACTGTTAAAAGTGTACATCTAATAATTAATATACAAGAATTATTAAAAGTACATATTTAACAATTAATACATAATAAACATTAAAAATATACATTTAATAATCAATATATATTAAACGCTAAAAATGTATATTTTTGATAATTATTACATAATAATTATTAAAAAGATATATTTGCTGATTATTATATAATGGATATTGAATAATATGATTTAGGAGGTGTATGATATAACAAAATGAATCAAAATTAAATGAAATATTATAAATAAAGGAGGACAAAATGAAAAAAATAATAAAAAAAATATTACTTAGTACTGTAATCATAGCTATGGTTTTTGTGAATTATAATGTTTATGCAGATTCTACAGAGAATTCAAATCAAGCAACTATAATTTTAAATTTGAGATCATTACCAAACTACATAGCAAGGGAATACGGTGTAACCTCAATTAATCAAGATGGAACAGGTGTTTTTAAACTTATGAAACCACCGTTGAATAAGTTTGAACAGATTGCTGGAGGGATTTACAATGTTGTAGAAGTAGGAACAAATATTCCACATCAGCTTGTTACTAGTGAGTCTGGACAAATAATTTTTAATGCAGAAAAGGGAAAGACATATGTAGTTGTATTAAAGGACATACCGTTTAGAAGAGTTGTCCCTCTTATGAATTATCAGCCTATACAAGGTAATGCCTTTTCAATAACAGTAAATAATGACAATAAGGCTGAGATAACAAACTTATCTCCTGATGCCAAACCAACAACTAGTTATACAATAGAGCCAGAGCCATCATATGGAAATAATAATCCAAAATTTTATTTGTTTATGAACTATGTAAATATGCCATATTCAGTGGTGTCTACAATACCAACTGGAAAAGATATTCCTAAAAGCTGGTATGATCTAGGTGGAAAAAACGAAGAAAAAATACAGTATTTATCTGGAAATATAGTTTATTTTGATAAAGATAAACAGACGACAAATAATTTAACACAAATGGTCTATACTTCTATAGATGCAGTTGTTCAAGGTGACAGAATAGGGGACAAACTTCCAATGCTATATCATCCAATCATAGATAAAGCAGATACAGATAAGGGATGGAGATTTGTCGGATGGAGATTGAAGAATGAACAAGGTTATATTGATGATAAAATATACTCAGATACTGAGGTATTGGCATATAAACCATATTCAAACATAGACATAGAACCAGTATTTTCACTGAATAATTTTAGATTTCAGCTTTTCAATGAAAAAAACAACGAAAAGATTGGAAGAGTATTTTCTAGTGTTGGAAATGATACCTTAGACGAGTTGAATATAAGTGACGTATTACTGCCATATAGCCTATCTTCATTTATGAGTGAGAATAAGCTAACATGGGGAACTAAAGGAGATTTTGAATCTCAAGTAAAGGCATATGAACAAAAAGGTGGAGATATTTCAAGTATAATACCTATATATGTAAAAACTCCAGAAGGATTTTCTCCAGACAAGATAATTGATAATACTAAGGGTGAAAATGGTAAGGATGGAATAAATGGAACTAATGGAAGAAATGGTGTAAATGGAAAAAATGGCATAGACGATAGATATAGGATATATGGTTCTAACAGAATTCAAACAGCTATAGAATTGGCAGGAAGAAACTATAAACAAGCAGAAAATGTCGTAATAGCAGATTCTAGAAACTATCCAGATGCACTAACTGGAGGAGTGTTGGCATATTATTTGAATGGACCAATATTGCTAACAGACTATAATCTAAATTCAGATGTTTCTCAAGAGCTAGATAGGTTAAATCCAAAAAATGTATATATTGTAGGTGGAGAAAACTCAATTTCAAAATATGTAGAAAGGATTTTATCTAAAAAATACAAGGTATTTAGATTATCTGGTGTAGATAGATATGAAACCTCAGAAAAAGTTGCTCAAAAAATTTATTCAATCATAGGAAATAGCCAAAGTGCAGTGTTGGCAGATGGAACAAACTACCCAGATGCATTGACATCGTCAATGATAGCTATAAAGAAAAAGTCACCTATTTTGCTTACATATCCAAATAAGATTCCGGAATCAACAGCAAAATTCATAGGAGATGAAAAGTTAAATCAAATGATAGTGGTTGGTGGCGAAAACTCAGTGAGTAAGGCAGTGTATGATTCATTAAGTATGAAGGATAAATCTAGAATAGCTGGAAAAAATAGATATGAAACAAGTGTACTTATAGCAAAACAGGTATATAATGATCCAAAAGATATGTATATTGCTAGTGGGGAAAACTATGCAGATGCCTTATGTGCATCACCTATTGCAGCTAAAAATAATTCACCAATACTATTAAGTTCTAGATTTGATATATCAAACGATGTAGAAAATTATGTAAACGATAATATGCCTAAAGTTTATGTAGTAGGAGGAATAAATTCAATATCACCTATAATATATTATAAATTGATGGAAGAAACAAATCAAGGATTCTAAAAATTGTATGTTAAAAAAGAGGTTGTAATGTATATACATTTACAATCTTTTTTCTAACACTATATAACTAAGGAAAAATTAGTTATATATAATTATGATTTATTTCTTTTATTATTAAAATGTAATGAGTAGAATATTCAATAAAAGATGGATATTTAATAATTTAATAGAAATACAACTAATATTTCGATTCAAAAATTACAAAATTTTATACAATAAAAAAATAACTGTTTAAAAATATATTATTAAAGGGATTTCAAATAATTATTTTGTATATTATGATACACAGAATAACAAGCAAAAAAATAATTTATATATGAAAAGTAGAGGTGAAATATATTATGAAAAAAAGAAAAATTTTAACGATGGCTTTGTCTGCATCTATGATTATGCAATTAAGCACCCCATCGTTAAACCTACTGAGTAACATAAGGATACAGAGGAGTGTATCAGCAGATGAGGTTGGACTCAGTCCTCAAGAAATGGCTGCTGTACAGAAAGAAGTAAATGAAACAACAAGTGTAAATAGTATAATATGGAATAAAAATGACTTCGATCTGAAGCTATCTTATTATACAATAGTAGATCCAGGTCTGTATGATCCCATAAAAGAAGAAACAGGGAAGTCTGTTACCTATCATCAACCTGTAATAAACGGATTTAGTAAGATAGGTATGTATAAATACAAATTATTGGAACAAAAATTTGATAGTAATGGATACAATGGAATACCTTTGCAATTTCCAAACTACACTGTAAAAAAGGACAATCCAGATGACTACTTTCATGTAGAAAAACGTGATGAAAAAACTGGAAAAACTGAAAAAATAGATATACCCAAGATACCGACGAGGATATCTGCCAAAGCATTTGACCAAAATTACCTATCAAATTCTCATATAATTTTTTCAAAGATTGACCTAAGCAATCTAACATCTTTGGAAAGTATAGGACAATCAGCATTTAATAACTGTAGTGCTGACCAGCTTGTAGGTATTGACAAGCTAGAAAAATTAAAGGCTATAAATGATTATGCATTTAGTAACAATCAGATACAAAATTTTCTAGATTTTTCTAAGTGTAAAGAATTGTATAAAATAGGAATTCGTGCATTTGCTTACAATAATTTACAAAATCTCATAAGCGGAGTTAATATTTCCGATACTCAACTAAGAAAAATAGAAAATAGAGCTTTCTATTACTCTATAGCTAGTGGTGACATAACAATAAAAAACAATAAAAAATTAAAAAGCATAGATGATCATTCATTTTATTATGCGTTTTTTTCAAGCAACAACAATCCTAATATTATAATAGAAGACAACCCTAGTTTGAAAGAAATAGGATATGACTCATTTTATAGCAATAATGCTAACAAACTTGTTTTAAAAGACAACCCTAGTTTGACAGATATAGGAAGTGAAACATTCGAAAGAGGTACAAGGGGAGGTAGCAGATATACTATAACTGGGTGCGATAATATTGAGAATATAGGAAGCGAAGCTTTTAACAATTTTAATACGGATATCAACCCATTTACAAAAGAAAATAGTTTCACAAAGATAAAACTTATAGGAAGAGATGCATTTAGTACCCTAAATGGACCTGTGTACATAAACTCTACTCAACCAAATGTAACTATAACCAATTTTGGAGATAAGGTCACTGAGTTTCACATAGGAAAGAATGGAAATGCAAATGTTCAACTGGGGGATAGTAGTACTTCCCTATTAGGTACTTCAAACCCTCTACAGAGTATTCACTTCAAAAAAGGAATACAATATAACGCATCAAATCCAGCATCAGGTTTTGTATATGGAAATGGAGTATTCACATCTTGGACCTTGACTACAGATGGTAAAAACATAACAAACATACCGAATACAGATATCATTGCATGGCTTTCAGTGGCAAACAAACCTACCCTTACTAGTAGTGATGTAAGTCAAATAACGAATGAAAAATTCAAGCAATACCTTCTAAGTGATGATTATAAGAAGGCAGATACATTGGACTTTGTGTATTATGATTCATCTGTTATTGGAGATATATCTAATAATCTAAAGTTTTATAATCGTCTTGATGTAAAAACAAATGGTGGAGAAATAGTACTTACTCCAAAAGGAAGTATTACAAGTGGAGGAGAAGAACAAAAGTTTCCTCAAGGATCAAAACTTTATCTTGGAGATGAATTTTTCAACCTACATGTTGGAAGTAAAAATATGTATGAATTTTTACAAGATTATTATAAGCAATTAGGTATTCCTAATGAAATAGGAACAAACACACTTGGAAAATACTTGGATGTAGATGAAAATGGAGAAGTTAGGTTACCTATTCAGATTGAAAAGTATATACCTCTAAATTTCAAAGGAATTTCGACTATGTCAAATGCAAATTCTACTATGGGAGAACAAAGTGCAGAATATAGCTTGAATCACACAGATCAGGATATCACACCTGTACCTAGCAAGATAGAAATTACTAGAAACTTTAGCTATGCAAATGGAAATACTCCAAATGGAGATGCAACCCTTACCCTATACAAGGATAATAATACAAAATATCCACAGGGAACAAAGGTAAGAATACAGGTATCTCCTCAATATATAAATCAAGAGCAGTACGCAAAGCCAGATAATAAGGTTAAGGATAAGGAATATACTGTCGATTCTAAGGGGCAGATTACAATAGCCAACGATGATTTAGAAAAGAAGTATGATACAAATTCAAATCAAACAAATTTTAACAATTATATATTGAATATACAAGAAAATGGAAAGATGTATTCTAACTTTAAGGATGTAAAAATTGGATATAGGATGGAGAATACAACTGCTCCACAGCTAAACGGCCCTATATCATTTACATCTAGTGGAGAAATAGGAACAAGACAGGCTAGATTTAGTGATAGTACGAGATATAATAATGGATCTATAGTGTATATAATACCTGGAAGTAATACTAATGATAAGCAAGGTGTAAATTATGATTCAGGCACTAATGCAATTACCATTAATGCTGGAATACTAAGTACTGCCCCTAAGGTTAGATTTATGGCTATAAATAACGATAGAAATTATTATTCTTCACCTGATACAAATTATGATTTAGATAGGTTGTATTACTTTATATCACCTCAGTCTGATGAAGTAGATAATCCAGTCTTAGTAAATACTGATAGACCAAAGGATATAGAGTTTGGAATAAATGAGATATCTACAGGAATACCAGTAGTAAAATCGGATGGAAGTAGTTATCAAAATGGAACAGAGATAAGGGTCAAATTCTCAGATGGAAGTATATCAAAGTATACGGTAAATAATGGTAAATTCTACATGCCAAACCAAGATATTATAAACCACAAAAACCCAAAAATTTCTTACCCTAAGCTAGAAGATGGAGTTACGTTTAAAGCCTTGGAAGGAAATAAATTAGAGTCGGATTCGGCGACATTAAAACAGATTTATCAATCTCCTACTGTATCAGCAGAATTTGCAAAGACAAATGGAGAGTATGATGGAAGAATAAAACTTATAATTACCAAACCAAATGGTGAGAAATATCCACAAAACACTCCAGTTGTAGTAACAGGAGATGGAAAAACATATAATCTGACAGTAGATAATGAAGGAAATGCATATATAAGCAAGGAAGATGCAGAACAGATAAAGACTCCAATTAACAATGCAAATGTAGCTATAACTCAAAGTGGATGTGATACTGATAATGCCAAGGTAGACCTTCCAAGCACAAACAAATCTATAAGCGGATTTATCACAGTAGAACAGCCTAAGGAAACTGTGGAAAATGGAAATATACAATCAAATGGAGCGATTGGTCAAGCAGTATTAACAATATACACAGACGATAAAAAAACAACAAAACTTCCTGAGGGTACACAGATTGTAGTGAATGGACAAAATATGAGTTATAGTGGAAGTCTTAATTCAAATGGAGAGTTTGTTATAAATTCTCAGCAACTTCCAGAAAGAGAGATAACTGTACAAAAAGATAATGTAACTATAATAGAACCAAATAAGGCACCATCACACCCATCAAATGATGTAGTCATTCCAAAAAGATGGGAGTTGACGCCAACACCACTTGTAACAACTGTTACAGAGAAAGATGGAGATGGATATAAGTATAAGGTAACATTTAAAACGCCAGAAGGAAAGAACTATCCAGAAGGAAGTTATGTATCGTATAATGGAAAAAATGTAACATTAGGAAATGATGGAACAATAACTATAGGTAAGGATGAATTCAGTGGAAATACTTTTACTACAATAGCTACCATAAGAGAAGCTAATTATTTCCCATCAAATCCATTTTCATTCGGTGGGACTCAACCAGGTGAAAAAGGAGATAAGGGAGAACCAGGTGAAAAAGGCCCAACGGGCCCAACGGGTCCAACGGGTCCAACAGGTCCAATAGGACCAGCGGGTCCAACAGGTCCAATAGGTCCAACAGGACCAACAGGACCAACAGGACCAACAGGACCAGCAGGCCCAATAGGACCAGCAGGCCCAATAGGACCAGCAGGTTCAGGAGGTGGAGTTTCTAATTCTGTAATAACTGAAATGCAGAGACAAATTAAGGAGCTTCAAGATAGATTAGATAAACAAATACAGAAGGAAGAGGACAAGAAAAATTTCAGAATATCAGGAGATAATAGAGTAGATACATCAGTTGCATTTTCTAAGAGAAAATTTAAACATTCAGACTATGCAATAGTTGTAAGTGGGAATAATTTTGCAGACCCAATAACTTCTATTACACTAGCTCAGAGATTGAAGGCACCGATTTTATTGACTACTGCAAAGACACTTGAAAATTCAGTAAAAAATGAATTGAACAGATTAGGTGTAAAAAATATAATTATTGTAGGAGGACAAAATTCTGTATCTAATGAAATAGAGAGTGAATTAAACAAGATAGACAATGATGGCGTTAAGAGAATAGCAGGGCCAAATAGATATGATACAAGCGTTGAGGTAGCAAAGGAGATTTCAAATAATTTCCCTACAAACAATGATGAAGTTGCAGTTGCAAGTGGAGAAGTATATCCAGATGCTCTTACATCATCTGCATTGTCTGTAAAGAAGAATGTTGTATTGCTTTTATCTAGAAAGAACTCAATAGATAAGACTGTATTGGATTATATTCATAGTAAGAATATAAATAAAGCAGTGATATTCGGCGGATACAACACAGTATCAAAAAATGTTGAAAAATATTTTAATGATGTACAGAGGATAGCAGGTTCAAATAGATATGAAACAGCAGTTAATATATACAAAGAAGGATTCCCTAATAGCAATAGCATAATAGTAGCATCGGGAAGAAACTTTGCAGACGCACTTGTAGCTGGAACAGATAGAGAAAATGATAAACCAGTACCAGTTCTATTAACAGAACCAAATAAATTAGTTCCATCTCTTGCAAATCTATTGGATCAATATGACATAGAAAAGATAGCAATAATAGGTGGAAAGACGAGTGTGGGAAGATTGGTTTCAAAAGAACTAATGAAGTACATTGATTAGATAAAAATATTCAAATAATATTTAAAGGTGGTAAAGATCGAGATTAAAAATCTTACCACCTTTTCTTTTTGATGTAATAGTATAAAAGTAATAATTTAGAAAATTTGACATATAATAGTATAAAAATAATAATTTAGGTATAGATTTAATAGAATATAGTATAATTTGTAATATTGTTTTATGATATTATTGTATTTTAATTTTAAAATTCTATGACTTCAGTCATAGGAGATTTATTTAAGGGGTGTTATTATGGATTACAAAAATATTGATGTAGAGAAGGTTGTTGAATTATTCAAGTCTGGTATTGACTGTGGTCAGGTAATAGTAGGTGCAATATCAGAAGAAATAGGAGCAGATGTAGAAACATGTGTAAAAATAGCGTCTGGATTTGGTGGTGGCATGTTTGAAGCCGATATGTGTGGTGCATACATTGGTGGAATCATGGCTGTCGGACTTAAATATGGACACTGCAAAGAAGGTGATGATGAATCAAAGGTAAATTTAATAAAAAAAGTGTTTGAATTCAAAGAAGAGTACAAAAAAATATGTGACAAGAAAATATGTAAGGATATATTAAAATACGATTTAACAAATCCAAAAGATAGCGAGATAATAGCAGAGAAAAACCTACTTTTCACAGTCTGTCCAAAGTTAGTAGTAGACGTAATAGAGATAGTAAAAAATTTGTAACACTAATAAAAAAGCTCCGTATTAACCTATATAGAAATCCTATATAAGTTAATACGGAAGCTTTTATTTCTTATTTAATAAACAGACAGATTGAGATGAAATACCTTCTTTACTTCCAGTAAATCCAAGGCCTTCTTCTGTTGTAGCCTTTATATTTATATTTGAAGGAGAAGTTTTCAAAGCCTTTGCTATGTTTTTTTTCATACTGTCTATATGTGGAGCCATCTTTGGTGCTTGAGCTATTATAACCGAGTCTATATTTCCAACCTCATAGCCCATATTATTCATCAAATCATAGGCGTATTCAAGAAGTTTTAGACTGCTTACACCTTTAAATTTTGGGTCTGTATCTGGGAAGTGCTTGCCCAAGTCTCCAACTGATAAGGCACCAAATATTGAATCTATGATTGCATGAATTAGGACATCTGCGTCTGAATGTCCAAGCAATCCTGTTTCATGTTCAATTTTTACACCGCCTATTATTAGATCTCTTCCTTTAACTAATTTATGAACATCATATCCAATTCCTATTCTCATATATACACCTCATTTCAATTATATCCTGTCATATATTTATAGTATTTTTAATGTCTTTTTTTGAGTATGGCTTCTCCTAATATTAGGTCTTCAGGTGTAGTTATTTTGATGTTTTCATAGCTACCTTCAACCATTTTAACCTTGTAACCCATGTATTCGACAAGGGATGCATCATCAGTTCCAACAAATTCCTCAACCTTTGCTTTGGAGTAGGCCTCTTTTATTATATCATATCTAAATGCTTGTGGAGTTTGTGCATACCAAGTTAGACTTCTATCCGTTGTATTGGATATGTTATTATTTTGATCGACTATTTTTATAGTGTCCTTTGCCTTTACTCCTACACAGATACAGTCAAATTTTCTTACATTTTCAACACATCTGTTTATTATTTCATCGGTTATGAATGGTCTTGCACCATCATGAATAAGTACGAATTTGTCGTTTTTTAAATAAGGCAAGGAATTATAAATAGAATCCTGTCTTTCACATCCTCCGTATGAAATATCTATGTTTTCAAGTCTGTATTTTTTTAAGAGCGTTTTTATGTACTCTTCCTCATCTTTTTTTATAGCAATAACTATATGGTCTATGTTTTTGTTGTTGTAAAAAGCTTCTATTGTCCAAATTAGTATGGGCTTTTTGTCTATTTCTATAAATTGCTTATTAATATCTGAGTTCATTCTTTTTCCTGAACCAGCAGCAACTATTAAGGCTCCAAACATAAAATCCTCCAATATAATGTATTTATCACTATTAATTCAATCCATCAAGATCTCTAATAGTGTTTTTCTTTTCTTTTGCCTGTTTTATAATTTCATCCTTCCAAATAACTGCCTTTCCTACATGGAAGTCAAAGTTTTGACCATTTTTCATAGTTATTCTAAGACCGTCATTTGTGAAGATAGTAGGCTTGAATACGTCTATTTTCTGTATCTTATTCAATGCAAGACGCATTGCTTTTTTTTCTATAAGTTCAGGGTCTGGAGTGTTTGCAAAGATAAGCATAGAATCAGTAAGGTATAGCCACCCCTTTGTTTCCTTAGAACCCTTGTTTGGCATTTCAGCCATGTCATTTTTTTTAAGAATACCCTGTTGGTTCATCTTCGTAGCAAATATCCTCATATTTGTAGTATCTCTAGTCCTCTTACCAAGTAAGATGCCTGTGATAAAAAATGTACCACCTAGCAGTATAAAAAAGTATAGAAATTGGCCTATTGCAGCTGTGATATCTTTCTGCTGATATGAAATTACACTCATTGGTATTGCAAATACAATGCCAACGATTATAGATATTATAAGTTGTTTTAATGTACTTGTTCTCATAATTATCTCCCTTCTTAATCATGATTTTTCAATTTTAGTTATAATCTATAAATTCTTATCTAAAACATTCCGATTATTAGTTATAATCTATAAATTTTTAGCTAAAATACTTCAATTTTTAGTTATAATCTCCCAACTTTTTATTTTTTGGAAGAAGGCATGCCATCAAAACACAAAAAATCGATAACATTACACATATTATATATATTCTGTTATACCCTATGAAGAGAGAGTTTGATACATCGACCTTACTCAAGGCCTTATTCTCTAGTAGGGTACTCATGTTTATTTTTATATTTAGGTTTCTGAAATATTTATAAACACAACTGTTTAAAATAACTCCAAATGCACTTATACCTAAGGTCTGTCCTAGGTTTCTAACAAATAATACCATTCCAGATGCTATTCCCATATTTTCTTTAGATAAGGTTTCTTGTACAACGAACAAAAGTGTGCTATAGCTTCCTCCAAATCCCAGTCCGATTATTATTGATGAAAGGGCTATATGAAGAAGATTAGAATCCTTATTTAAGAATACAAGTCCAATGCTTCCGATACAGATTAACAATAGGCTAACCGTTAAAATTTGTTTTGTCGAGAACTTAGAAATCAACCTAGATAGTATGAAGGCTGATACAACCCATGCTCCTGATAATGGAAGTATTGTAAATGTCGAATATATTGGCAGATATCCTTGTACACTTTGAATAAATGAAGGGTTGTACACATCTATAGCAATCAAGACAGAAGAATTGAAAAATGTTATTATCAACACTATTGCTATTTCCTTTGAGAAAAGCTTGTAAGGTATCATAGGATGTTTTGCCTTTTTTTCAACTCTTACAAATATCATTAAGAACAATAGCGACAGTAGTAGTTGTCCAAGAACATTTAGACTTATGAAACCATATTTTTCTATACCGTTCATCGATTGAATTAAAAATAATATAAATAGTGTGATGAAAACTAAACCCTTAATATCCAAATTCTCATCAGTCTTTTTGGTCTCAACATTGTAGTGTTTGTGTATTAGGTACATGCTTATAAGGGCAAATGGTATATTTATGTAAAATATCCAGTGCCAAGATAGCCTAAGGAGGATTATACCACCAAGTAATGGTCCTACTAGACTGGCCAAACTCCAAGCAGTAGATGTATATCCAGTGACCAAGGCTCTTTCTTCAACCTCAAAGACATCACCTATTACAGCGAGCGTAAGTGTTGCCAAGGCACCATTTCCAATTCCCTGTAATGCTCTCGAAAAAATCAAAAATTCCATATTCTTTGATAATCCACAAAGTAACGATGATATTAGAAATATAAATGTCGATACCTGAAAAAGAATTTTTTTACCATATATATCGGATAGTTTTCCAAATATCGTTGTTGAAAGGACAGATGTCAATAAAAATATGGAAAATACATAGCTGGATAAATCAAATCCGGACAAATCCTTGACTATGGATGGCATGGCAGTTGTAACAATGGTTATCTCAACAGCACCCATTATATTACATGCCAAAATCGCAGCCAGGATAAGTTTCTTTTCTAAACTCATATATCTTCTCCTTTCCGTATTAAAATGCCCAGTTTCCATTTTCGAATATCTTGACTTCTTTATCGTCGTGAGTTATTCCTATTATATTTAGCTTATCTGATCCTATCATGAAATCTACGTGTTCTATGCTGTCATTTACACCGTTTTTATCTTTTTCTTCATCTGTCATTTTATCACCATCGACAATGCTTGTACTGTATGCTGCACCCAAAGCTAGATGACAAGATGCATTTTCGTCGAATAATGTATTGAAAAAGATTGTATTGGTGTTAGAAATTGGAGAGTTGTGTGGAACGAGTGCTACTTCTCCAATTCTACATGAACCCTCATCGGTTTCTAGTAGTTTTTTTAGATGCTCATACCCTTTTTCAGCTCCAAAATCTACAACCTTTCCACCCTCAAATTTTAGCCAGAAGTTATCTATTATTCCTCCGTGTATCAAAGGCTTTGTGCTGTATACAATACCATCGACCTTGTATTTATGTGGCATAGAATATACTTCTTCTGTAGGTATGTTAGGAGTGAATACTACATTATTAGGGTCTATTGCATTTCCACTCTGCCATATATGGTTTTTTGGTAGGTATACACAAAGATCAGTTTTGTCAGATTTGTATATAAGTTTTTTAAACTTACTATCATTTAGGAAATCTGTCTTTATCTTTAGGTTTTCAACATGGTTTTTCCAATTTAATTCAGCCTGTTCATCAACTCTAGAGCAATCTAGAATCTCTTCCCATAATTTTAGGATAGCTTCTTCATCATTTAGTTCAGGATGTACCTTTCTAGCCCAGTTTAGAGAAGGTATTGCTACTAACGACCATTTGCACTTGTCTGTAAGAACGTATGAGTAATATTCCTCTAGCGCCTTACTTCTAGATTTTTGGTTTCTAGAAATTTTGTCTGGATCAATTCCTTCTAATAGATTTGGATCCTCAGATAATATGCTTAGGAATGAACACCCTTCGCTTGCAAGTCTTGTCATTTTGTCCTGTTGCCATTTTGGAAATTCATCAAAGGCTTCACTAGGTGCTAGAATATACTTATCCCTAGTCATTACTTCATCAGAAATTTCAACATAAACGTGTTTTGCCCCACATTTATAGGCTTCTTTGTAACACTTTCTAGCAAAATCTATTGCATTGACGTCTGTCCTTATAAGAAGGGTTTCTCCCGGTTGAACATTAATTCCAACCTTTATTGCTAACTTTGCGTAATTGTCTATTCTTTCTTGTAAATTCATAGTTCACCTCACAAAAATTTTGTATATTTGTACAAATTCATACATATTTTATATAGAATATAATAACATAGATGGTTAAATATTATAAGTTTTTTTATTAAGTTTAAGTCATCATCTATCTATTCGTATTGTAGCGACCATTGTTCTGACCATAGTTATTTCTATATTGTTTATGCACAGGTGTATTTTTAGTATTCTTCCTATAAGTGTTATAAGATGAAGTACTTTTTCTATATACATTGTTGGATTTTTGATTATAGGCATTTTTAGAAGAAGAGTTCTGCCTATAAAGTTTGTAATTTGTGTTGTTTTGCGTATAGGCATTTCTAGAAGTGTTCTGTCTATAAGCATTGTAATTTGTGTTGTTTTGCGTATAGGCATTTCTAGAAGGCTTTTGTCTATGAACCTTGTAATTTGTGTTGTTTTGCGTATAGGCATTTCTAGAAGGCTTCTGTCTATGAACCTTGTAATTTGTGTTATTCTGCATATAGGCGTTTTTATTTATATTTTGTTTATATGCGTTATATGAAGAAGTATTTTTTGTATAAGGTTTATTTATTACGTTTTTATTTCTACTATACATACTGCCTACTGCAGCGCCTATAGCAGCGTTTCTAATATAACTGTTTCCGTTTGATTTAGAACCCAAATTGTCATATCCAGTATTTTTTAAATTCATATCTATCATATCGCTAGGAACTAGTCTATGTATGGTATTTATATAATTAGCCATAATTCCATTTACATTTCTTCCTATTATATAATGTTTTTTTGCTAATTCTATAGGATATTTATCTAATCTGTATACACTTCCATCATATCCGTAGTTATCGTATTGAATGTGGAATACAAGAGGTGTGAATTTTGCATTAGATATATATTTTTTGTCTCCATCTTTTACAAAGTCAAACTTTGCCATTCCTTCAAGATAAGGTGTAGCTCCTAATTGCTGGTGAACAAAGTTTCCCAAACCGTAGTAGATTAGAGTTTTCTTACCGTTTTTGTTAGTAAGCCACTGAACTTTTTGCAACCTATGAACGTGAGCTCCTACAACTGCATCGACTCCAAGTTCATTGAATAGTTGTGCAAAGTATTTTTGTTGTTTGCTCAATTCTTCTACATTTTCATCCCCCCAATGAGTAAGGACAAGTATAAAATCTGATTTTGGTTTTATTCTCTCTATGTCTTTGATTACATTATCCTTATTCAAATACGAAACCATATATGGTTTTGGTGGTAGAAAACCATTTGTATCATAGGTATAGCTAAGAATACCTATTTTTATGCCATTTTTTTCTATTATAAGCGGGGTATCCCTATCTTTTTGGCTTGCATATGTACCAAGGTGTCTTACACCAGTTCTATTCCAAAGGTTGATAGAGTCTAACAAGGCATTTGGACCCTTGTCTAGGGCGTGGTTATTTGCCATATTTACAAGGTTAAAACCAGCATTTACTACAGCCGGCATTAGGGCGAAAGGTGCGTTAAAAGTTGGATATGCACTTATACCGTATTTTTTTCCTGCAATTACAGATTCTTGATTGATATATCTGATATCGAAGGGTTTGATTTCGTCCTTTATATTATCGTAAAGAGGAAAGAAATCGTATTCTCCGTCTCCAAATTTTCCATATCTTCTGTCTGCACAGTTGTATATTGAATCGTGTATGAGGTTATCTCCAACACCTACAAATGAAACCTTTTGTATCTTAGGTACATTATTTTTGATGTTTTTAGAACTCGAAATTGACTTATTTTTAGTGTTGAAAAACAAAATACACACTAAAATAATAAAGAGTACGGATGAAATTGTTGCAATTGCAATGATAATTTGTTTATTTTTCTTATCCATTTTGAATCGTTGTATCAAACAACTCCTCCCTTCATAATTAATTAAATTACATTTATTATATCATATACATATAGAATGAAAAATGAGTATTTAATAATTTAAAGTAAAAGATAAAATGAAAAATGAGTATTTAATAATTTAAGGTAAAAGATAAAATGAAAAATGAGTATTTAATAATTTAAGGTAAAAAGATAAAACAAATAATGAGCATTCAATCCAAAAAATGTAAAAAAAACTGTTTAAAGTAGTTGACAACTATATTTGAGGGTGTTAAAATATAAAGGTATGTGGTCTTTGTATAAAGATCCCATTTTTAGTAGAATACTAAAAAGCATCAAAACAATTAATCAATATGCAATGCATATTGGTGCGGTTGGCGATCACTGATTATAAGATCGGAAATTTATTAAAAAAGGAGGTGCAGTTGATGCCAACAATCAACCAATTAGTACGTAAGAGTAGAAAAGCTGTAGAAAAGAAATCTACTGCTCCAGCACTACAAAAAGGTTACAATTCTTTAGTAAAGAAAGCAACTAATGTAAGTGCTCCACAAAAGAGAGGTGTTTGTACATCTGTAAAGACAGTAACACCTAAGAAGCCAAACTCAGCCCTTAGAAAGGTTGCCAGAGTTAGACTTACAAACGGTATAGAAGTATCTGCATATATACCAGGTGAAGGACACAACTTACAGGAACACAGTGTTGTTCTTATAAGAGGTGGAAGAGTTAAGGACCTTCCAGGGGTTAGATACCATATACTAAGAGGAACACTAGATACAGCTGGTGTTGATAAGAGAAGACAGTCAAGATCTAAGTACGGTACAAAGAGACCTAAATAATAATTGACTTTCAAATTAATTAAATATTAACGGTTGTTCAAGCCGAAAATTGAATAGCAAACAAGGTAAGCTGTAAACAGCAATTGATTATAGTTCGATGCTTTAAATATATATATTTATGGCATCACGGCAAAGATTTGTCGAGTACCTATGATTTAACTTTTATAATTAAGGAGGGAAGCGAAATGCCAAGAAAAGGTAATGTTCCAAAGAGAGAAATTTTACCAGATCCAGTATACGGAAGTAAGGTAGTAACAAAATTAATAAACAATTTAATGTATGACGGAAAAAAAGGAAAGGCACAGAAGATAGTATATGATGCCTTCGCAATAGTAGCAGAAAGAACAGGTGAGGATGCTTTAGAAGTATTCACAAAGGCTATGGAAAACATAATGCCAGTTCTAGAAGTTAAAGCTAGAAGAGTAGGTGGAGCTAACTATCAGGTACCTATCGAAGTAAGAGCTGATAGAAGAGAAACACTTGGTCTTAGATGGTTAGTAAACTATACAAGAGCTAGAGGCGAAAAGGGTATGGTTGAAAAGCTAGCTAAGGAAATTATGGATGCAGCAAACAACACAGGTGCATCTGTTAAGAAGAAGGAAGATACTCATAAGATGGCTGAAGCAAATAAGGCGTTTGCTCACTACAGATGGTAATCCATTCTCAAGTATTTTAATCAAGGAGGAAACAGATGGCTAGACAATTTCCATTGGAAAAAACTAGAAATATAGGAATAATGGCCCACATAGATGCAGGTAAGACTACAACAACTGAAAGAATCTTATTCTATGCTGGTCGTACTCATAAAATAGGGGAAACTCATGACGGTGCATCTCAGATGGACTGGATGGCTCAGGAAAAGGAAAGAGGTATAACAATTACTTCTGCCGCTACAACTTGTCAGTGGAAGGGTAACAGAATAAACATAATAGATACTCCAGGTCACGTAGACTTCACAGTTGAGGTTGAAAGATCTCTAAGAGTTCTTGATGGTTCTGTTGCAGTTTTCTGTGCTAAGAGTGGTGTTGAGCCTCAGTCAGAAAATGTTTGGAGACAGGCTGAAACTTACGGTGTTCCAAGAATAGCTTTCATCAATAAGATGGACAGACAGGGTGCAGATTTCTACAATGCTGTTCAGATGATGAAGGACAGACTAAAGGCTAATGCAATACCTATGCAGTTACCAATAGGTAATGAAGATAACTTCTCAGGAATTATAGATCTTCTAAACATGAAGGCTATAATATACAAGAATGATGAAGGTACTGAAATAGAAGAAACAGAAATACCAGCAGATATGATGGATAAGGCTCAAGAGTATAGAGAAGCTCTAGTTGAGTCTGTATCTGAAACTGATGAAGAACTAATGATGAAGTACTTAGAAGGTGAAGAAATATCAGTAGAAGAGTTAAAGGCTGCTATAAGAAAGGCTACAATAGCTTGTCAGATGAACCCAGTATTCTGTGGTACTGCTTACAGAAATAAGGGTGTTCAGTTGATGCTAGATGGTGTTATAGACTACCTACCAGCTCCAACTGATATAGAAGCTATAAAGGGTATACTACCAAATGGAGAAGAAGGAGAAAGACACGCTTCAGATAGCGAGCCATTCTCAGCTCTTGCATTCAAGATCATGACTGACCCATTTGTTGGTAAGCTTGCATTCTTCAGAGTTTACTCAGGTACATTAGAGTCAGGTTCTTATGTACTAAATGCAACTAAGAATAAGAGAGAGAGAATCGGTCGTATTCTTCAGATGCATGCAAATACAAGAGAAGAAATATCAAACGTATACGCAGGAGATATAGCTGCAGCTGTAGGTCTAAAGGATACTACAACTGGAGATTCACTTTGTGATCCAGACAACCCAATCATACTTGAGTCTATGGAATTCCCAGAGCCAGTTATATTCGTTGCTATAGAGCCAGCATCAAAGGCTGCTCAGGAAAAGATGGGTGTTGCTCTTCAGAAGCTTGCTGAAGAAGATCCAACTTTCACAGTTAGAACTGATGCTGAAACAGGACAGACTATCATAGGTGGTATGGGTGAGCTTCACCTAGAAATCATCGTTGATAGACTTCTAAGAGAATTCAAGGTAGAAGCACAGGTTGGTGCTCCTCAGGTTGCATATAGAGAAACAATCACTAACCCAGTTGATGTTGAGTACAAGTACTCTAAGCAGTCAGGTGGTAGAGGTCAGTACGGTCACGTTAAGATCAGAGTTAACCCACTTGAGCCAGGTGAAGGATACAAGTTCGAAAACAAAACAGTTGGTGGATCTGTACCTAAGGAATATGTTGGTCCAGTTGATCAGGGTATCCAGGGTGCAATGCAGTCAGGTATAGTTGCTGGTTATCCAGTAGTTGACGTTGGTGTAGAATTATACGACGGTTCTTACCATGAAGTTGACTCAAGTGAAATGGCCTTCAAGATGGCAGCTTCTATGGCATTTAAGGATGCTATGAAGAAGGGTAACGCAATACTTCTTGAGCCAATATTCGCAGTAGAAGTTGTTACTCCAGAAGATTACATGGGAGATGTAATGGGTGACTTAAACTCTAGAAGAGGTATGATCCAGGGTATGGAAGCTAGAAACGGTGCTCAGGTTATAAGAGCTAACGTTCCACTATCTGAAATGTTCGGATATGCAACAGACCTAAGATCTATGACTCAGGGTAGAGCAACATACACTATGTTATTCGACCACTATGCACAGGTTCCATCATCAGTTGCTAAGGCAATAGTTGAAGGAAAGTAATCAAATAGATTATAGTTAATTACACTTATTTATAAAGTGTTAAAATATAAATAACATTTCAGCAAAAAAAGTCGTTAAAATTTTACACTCTTTTTGTTTGAAACGTTGAAATATAAGAAAAAAAGTGATATACTTATATAGAAATTACAAAATATTGTAAGATGGGGTGGGTATATAATACCCACCGACATATAAAAAATAATATTATTTTAGGAGGATTTTTAAAATGGCAAAAGCTAAATTTGAAAGAAGTAAGCCACATGTTAATATCGGTACTATAGGTCACGTTGACCACGGTAAGACTACATTAACAGCAGCTATAACAAAGACATTATTTGACAGATATCAGTTAGGAGAAGCAGTTGACTTCGCTAACATAGACAAGGCTCCAGAGGAGAGAGAAAGAGGTATCACAATATCTACTGCTCACGTTGAGTACGAAACACCAAACAGACACTATGCTCACGTTGACTGCCCAGGACACGCTGACTATGTTAAGAACATGATAACAGGTGCTGCTCAGATGGACGGTGCTATACTAGTTGTTGCAGCTACAGATGGTCCAATGCCTCAGACTAGAGAGCATATACTACTTTCTAGACAGGTTGGTGTACCTTACATAGTTGTATTCTTAAACAAGTGTGATATGGTAGACGATGAAGAACTTCTTGAGTTAGTTGAAATGGAAGTTAGAGAATTACTTAACGAGTACGAGTTCCCAGGAGATGACACTCCAATAGTTAGAGGTTCAGCTCTAGGTGCTTTAGAAGATCCATCTTCTAAGTGGGGAGATGTAATAGTTGATTTCTTCAACACAATAGACGAGTACATACCAGCTCCAGAAAGAGCTGTTGATAAGCCATTCCTAATGCCAGTAGAAGACGTATTCTCTATAACAGGTAGAGGTACTGTTGCAACTGGTAGAGTTGAAAGAGGAGTACTTAAGGTTTCTGACGAAGTTGAACTAGTTGGTTTAGCTGAGAAGCCAAGAAAGGTTGTTGTAACTGGAGTTGAAATGTTCAGAAAGTTACTAGATCAGGCAGAAGCTGGAGATAACATAGGAGCTCTTTTAAGAGGTATCCAGAGAGACGAAATAGAAAGAGGACAGGTTCTTGCTGCTCCTGGTTCTGTTAGCGCTCACACTAAGTTCACTGCAGAGATCTACGTTCTTAAGAAAGAAGAAGGTGGAAGACATACTCCATTCTTCGATGGATATAGACCACAGTTCTACTTCAGAACAACTGACGTAACTGGTGCTTGTAAGTTACCAGAAGGTGTAGAAATGGTTATGCCTGGAGATAACGTAACAATAGAAGTTGAATTAATCAACTCTATATGCGTTGAAGAAGGTTTAAGATTCGCCATCAGAGAAGGTGGTAGAACAGTAGCTTCAGGTGTTGTTGCTTCTATAGTTGAGTAATAATAATTTGAAATAGAAAGGCATTATGCCTGTTTGACACTGTCTATGTTTTTAGACAGTGTCTTTTTTTTTCATTTTTTTAAAATAAACCTCAAAAATATGGTATAATAATCTGTATGGAAGTTTTACGAAATAATGAAAGTAGAACATTTATTGAAAGGTATATTCATATTTAGAAAGGAAAAATAATGGAAGATATAATAAAGGTAGAAAATTTAGTCTTTGAATATATAGGCGAAGAAAGTAATTTTTTAGCCATTGATGATCTTAGCTTAAACATAAAAGAGGGTGAATTTGTAGCTATTATAGGTCACAACGGTTCAGGCAAATCAACTCTTTCAAAAAATCTAAATGCCATTTTGATTCCAACAAAGGGAGATATTATTATAAACGGAATAAATACAAAAGAAGAAGATAGGATTTGGGATGTTAGGCAGAGTGCTGGGATGGTGTTTCAAAATCCAGATAATCAAATTGTTGCAACTGTTGTAGAAGAAGATGTAGCCTTTGGTTGTGAAAATTTGGGCATAGAATCTAGTGAAATAAGAGAGAGGGTAGATTGGGCTTTAAAAAGCGTAGACATGTACGATAAGAAAGATAGACAACCACATCTTTTATCAGGTGGACAAAAGCAAAGGGTAGCCATTGCGGGAATAATAGCTATGAAGCCTAGATGTATAATATTTGATGAGGCTACTGCAATGTTGGATCCATCAGGACGAGAAGAAGTTATGAATATAATAAAAAAATTAAACAAAGAAAATAACATAACCATTCTTCATATAACTCATTTTATGGAAGAAGCAGTAGATGCAGACAGAGTTATAGTTATGGAAAAGGGCAGAAATGTACTATCTGGAACTCCGAGAGAGGTATTTTCACATGTAGATGAATTAAAAAAAATAGGTTTAGATGTGCCATATATGACTGAATTAGCACAGATGCTTAATAAAGAGGGTATCAATGTAAGTAAAGATATATTAACAGTAGATGAAATGGTGGGTGAGTTATGTCAATTAAGGTAGAAAACTTAACGTATATATATAATGAAGGATTGCCGTTTGAACAAAGAGCCTTGGATGATGTAAGTTTTGAGATAAAAGATGGTGATTTTGTAGGACTAATCGGTCATACAGGTTCTGGAAAATCGACCTTGATACAGCATTTAAACGGAATAATGAAACCTCATTCAGGAAAGATATATATAAATGATTTTGATATCACTCAGAAGAATCAAAATCTAACAGAGATAAGAAAAAGAGTAGGGATAGTATTTCAATATCCAGAGTATCAGTTGTTTGAAGAAACAGTTGCACGAGATATAGCCTTTGGTCCTACAAATTTAGGATTGGATGAAAAGGAGATAGATAGTCGTGTAAGAAAGGCGATGGCTGATGTTGGACTAGATTATGATAAGTTTGCGGAAAAATCTCCATTTGACCTATCAGGAGGTCAGAAAAGAAGGGTTGCAATAGCAGGTGTAATAGCCATGCATCCAGAGGTTTTAATACTTGATGAACCGACAGCTGGTCTAGACCCAGGAGGAAGGGATGAAATATTCGATTTAATAAAAAAACTACATTCATCAGGCAATATGACTATAATACTGTCATCTCATAGCATGGATGACATGGCAAAGTTAGTGAATACTCTTATGGTTATGAATAAGGGTAAATTAGATATGATGGGGTCTCCTAGAGAAATATTTAGAGACAATGCCTCTAGATTAAAAGAGATAGGACTAGACATACCACAGGTGTTGGAACTTGCTATAAAATTGAGAAATAAGGCAGGATTCAATATAAAAAATGATGTAATAAGTCTAGATGAAATAAAATCTGAAATAAATAGATGCATAAAAGAAAAAGATTTTATAGTAGGGGGTGAAGATAATGCTTAAGGACATAACCCTAGGACAATATTATCCTGCAAAATCACTTGTCCACAGCCTAGATGCTAGAACAAAATTACTTGCAACAGTAATATTTATGACAGGTATATTTGTAATAGATAAATTTTGGCCATATATTATAATAATTGCTTTCTTGTATCTTGCAACTAAATTATCTAAAATACCTATGGGATTTGCTGCTAAGGGTATAAAACCGCTTAGATGGATTATATTGTTTACCTTTGTTATAAATATATTCTTTCTAAGAGGAGGAGAAACACTATGGCAATTTGGAATATTGAAGATAACAAATCAGGGGCTTCAAACGGCTATTTTTATGGCTATAAGGCTTGTATTATTGGTGTATGGAACTAGTTTGTTAACTCTTACAACATCTCCAATAGAGCTTACGGATGGTATAGAAAATGCATGTTCACCTCTCAAAAAAATAGGATTTCCAGCTCATGAAATGGCCATGATGATGACTATTGCACTAAGATTCATACCTACATTGTTAGATGAAACTGACAAAATTATGAAGGCACAGATGTCAAGAGGTGCTGATTTTGAAAGTTCAAATATAATAAATAGGGCAAAAAACATGGTTCCATTGTTGATACCATTATTTGTGAGTGCATTTAGAAGAGCTGATGAACTAGCCATGGCGATGGAAGCAAGATGCTACAGAGGCGGAAATAATAGAACAAAAATGAAACAAAGTATATTGAAAAAAAATGATCATATAGTCAATATATTCATGTTCGCCTTGCTTGTTTTCACGATACTGACAAGGGTATTTAGTATTTGGTACTAAAACAATGTATACGAAAAAGGATACAACATAAGATGTATCTAGAAGATGATAACAATGTATATATAGCTAAAATAGGTACAATTGAAAGAATATTTATAAGAAAAATAGAATAAGTTTATAGTATAAAAAATAAAAAATATCGTATAAATGTATTGATTTTTAAGAGTAATGATGATAAAATATATAAGAATGTGTTAATAAGTCCACTATTTGCCCCGGACTTTACATAAATAAAAAAATAAGAAACATATGAAAAGTTAAGGAGGGTCTTTATGAAGAGTTATATAGCTAAGCCAGCTGATGTTAAGAGAGACTGGTATATAGTTGACGCTGAAGGAAAAACTTTAGGTCGTATAGCAACTGAAATTGCTACAGTATTAAGAGGAAAGAATAAACCAACATTTACACCACACGTTGATGGTGGAGATTTTGTTGTAGTTGTAAATGCAGAGAAGGTAGTTTTAACAGGAAAGAAATTATCTCAGAAATTCTACAGATATCATACTGGTTATGTAGGTGGGTTAAAAGAAATTTCTTACAAGGAAATGATGGAAAAGAAGCCAGAGGAAGTTATAAGACATGCAGTTAGCGGTATGCTTCCAAAGAACAAATTAAGAGCTAGAATGATGACTAGATTAAGAGTATTCAGAGGTGCTGAACATACTCATGCAGCTCAAAACCCACAGGTTTTAGACGTAAAGTAAGATATCGAGAGGAGGATTTTGATTAATGGCTAATGTACAATATTACGGAACAGGAAGAAGAAAGCATTCTGTAGCTAGAGTTAGACTTGTAGCTGGAGAAGGTAATATAAAGGTAAACGGAAAGAATTTAGAGGAGTACTTTAACTATGAAACACTAGTTAGAGATGTAAAGAGACCTCTAGTTGTTACTGGAAACGAAAACAAATACGATGTTATAGTAAAGGTAGAAGGTGGCGGATACACTGGTCAAGCTGGTGCTATAAGACACGGTATATCTAGAGCTTTATTAAAGGCTGATGAAGAATTCAGACCAGCATTAAAGGCTGAAGGATTCTTGACAAGAGATTCAAGAATGAAGGAAAGAAAGAAATACGGTCTTAAGGCTGCCAGAAGAGCTCCACAGTTCTCAAAGAGATAGTTATTACTATATTTCAAAGATTATTACACCCCGAGGGAAATCAATCCCTTGGGGTTTTTTCAATCCAATTTTTTAGTTTTCTTTCCTGTATGCCATTTCTATCTTCTTCCTTTCAATACAATAGCTAATGTTGTCAAGGCTACTAAACAAGTTGTAATATATACTACTATTATAGATTTTTTGTATAAACTTTTGAAATTCTTATATTTATGAAATTGTAGCTTGAATGAAAATAATTATTATTATATAATAGATACATGAGTATAAGTTTTAACTTTATTACAGAAATATTTAATATGTATGGAATATTATGTACATACAGAGATTTATTTCAACAAATTATAAACTTTTAGTGTATTTTGATGAATTAGATTGCCTAAATAATAACGATTATATTATCAAATTCAAATAAATTTTAATAAAATTTACATTAATATTATATGAAATGAATGTAATTTTAGTATATTTAACAAAATACAATAAAGATTAAAAGATTTAATATTTTTTATATATTAATTATATAATATCTGTTTTATCATATTTTGAGGATGAATTAAACACCATATTATTATTAAAAAGTAATAGAATTGAGTGTAATAAGAATTGAAACTTAATATTGTATCAAATATGAGTACTTATTACAACAAAAGGAGGGTATTTATTATGAAGAGAAGAGTAGAGATGGTTAAGGTTATAAAAAAGACCACAGCTACAACTATGGCAGCTACAACTATGGTAGGATCTATTGGGATACTTCCACAAGCAATATCTAGTGCAGATGTGGAGACAAGCAATGTTTCAAATTTAGAAAATGGTGCTGAAACTACACCAGCTTCAACAGAATCTACTAGTAACATAGAGGAATCAAAGGTTAAAGAGGTAGGAGTTACTCTATATAAGAGTGATGGTCATTCAAAATCTATGGCTGCTGACAGCTTATATAAGAACGCATTTGTAGAGGAAAAAGATGGAAAATACATATACACTATCTATTTCAAACCTAAAACAGTATTTTTTATGTCTGCAGGAGTTACAGAGGTATCAGTATTTGCAGATGGATTCGAGTCAAAACTTACAAAGGCTGAGAAAGTTAAAGGTTTGAACAGTGAGTATAATGTAGGATTTAGATTTGAAAGAGATACACCAAATGAGAAGGTTATAAATGTAAAAACTGTTAGCTTTGGGACTCACGATGCAAAGCTAGTTTTTGATGTTGTTGTGAATAAGGAAGAATTGAATAAATCTATTGAAAATATAGAAAAATCAATTGCTGAATTTAGAAAATATAAACCGGATATAGATGCAATTATAAAAAAATTAGATGATGAAATCACTGAGAAGAAACTTAAATATGGTACACCGGAATATATAGAAAGAAGTAGATACAAAGATCTTGTCAATAAATCAAATTCTATAATTAATGATGTAGAAAAGCTTAAAACTTCAGAAGCTACAATGCCTAAGGATATAGATGATAAAAAAATAGAATTAGATAATAATATAAATGAATTGAGAAAGATAATTCTTGGCAAAAAGATATCTAATAATATAGCTACTGCTGAAGCTGTAGATAAAAGCTTGTATACAGATGAAAGCGTAAAAAAATTAGAAGACAGTTTAAATAAGGCAAAAGCTATCGAGATAGAAAATTCTAGTATAGAAGACTTGGAAAAGGTAAATACAGAATTAGAATCTTCAATACAAAATCTTGCTAAAAAAGCAGAAGAAAATGCCGGAGAGACAAATCCAAGCGGAGAAACAAGTGCAGAGACAAACCCAAGTGGAGAAACAAGTACAGAAACAAACCCAAGTGGAGAAACGAGCACAGAGACAAATCCAAGCGGAGAAACAAGCACAGAAACAAACCCAAGTGGAGAAACAAGTGCAGAGACAAACCCAAGTGGAGAAACGAGTACAGAGACAAAGCCAAGTGGAGAAACGAGCACAGAGACAAATCCAAGCGGAGAAACAAGTGCAGAAACAAAGCCAAGTGGAGAAACGAGTACAGAAACAAACCCAAGTGGAGAAACGAGTACAGAAACAAACCCAAGTGGAGAAACAAGCACAGAGACAAACCCAAGTGGAGAGACAGATGAACCAAATACAGTTGTCGATAAAAATGAGTTGTTTTCGATTTTAAGAGAGGGTAGAAGATACGATTTGAAGGCTTATAAGCCAGAATCTACAATTAAACTACAATCTGCACTATCAGAAGGAGACAAGGTATATTCTGATACCCAAGCCAAAAAGGAGGCAGTTGATTCTGCAATAGAAAAAATCAAAGAGGGTATAAAGGCTCTTGAGATAAAAGACGATAACAAAACTAAGGAATATAATATAAAAGTAAACTTAATAAAGAGTGGAACAAACGAGTTATCAATGGCAAATAATGCAGTAGATCATAATGCCAAAATAATAGAATCTGACGGAAAAATTAAGGTAGTATTGACATTTATACCATTGAAGCTTATGGGCCTTGAAGGACATTTGTTAGACATGATTGTAAATGGCCAGTCAGTAAAGGTAGAAGAAAGAGACAGCAAAGGCAATGTAAAAAAAGTAAGCTTTGAAATATCCGAAAAAGAATCATTAATACCGGCAAAGGTAGAGGTAGACGCAATGAATGCGCTTAATGGTGGAAATAAAACCCTTCAAGATGTAGGAATTGGATTGGATTGGTCAAATAGCGATGAAAAAAATGAACCAGAGGTTTCTAAACAAGCTTTGGAAGGTGATGTAGTAGATGCTGTATACAAAAATGAAGGATTTGATATCTTAGTAAAAGAAGGTAGTGAAGATAAACTTGTAGATAAGGTAGTAGTACAAATACCAAAGAAGTCACCTAAAAGAAAAGCTAGATCTTTGGCAGCATTGAATACTCAAAATATGGAAAACATAACTTTCATAAAGAAAGATAATAATTGGATAGTATCTGATGATGATAAGGATAAGATAAAAGATTTTAAGGTTGAAAATAGAAAAGATGGAAAACTAGAAATAAAGTTTAGCCTAAGCGACCATATGAAGGAAATTGTAAATACGTCAAAGGTTGAGGATATGAAGGTCACTACACTAGATAAAAAAGAAAACATACTTCATACCCTAACTCTAAGCGCAAAGAGTATCCTTAATACAGACAACAAATCAGACAAAACACCAAATACTACAGTAGTAGTTCCTAATCCAAATGGAACAGAAGTTGTAGGTGTAGATTTGATACCGACAGTCAATCCATTAGATGAAAGCAAGGTTGAAATCTTGGGAGAACTTGCAAAGGACAATAACGCAAAATACCTAACATACAATGTTGAAGTTACAATGATGAAGGTAGGTACAAATGAAGAGTCAATGTCAAAAAACTCTGTTGACAAGATAGCAAGCGTAGTAGAAAAAGATGGAATGTCAGAAGTAACAATGACATTTAAGCCTATGAAGTTTATGGGTCTTGAAGGTCACCTACTAAAGATGACTATAGGTGGAAAAGAAGTCAAGGTAGTAGAAAAAGACGACAAGGGAAGACCAACTAAGGTATCGTTTGTAGTAAAGGGTCATCCAAAGAGAATAACAGCAGAAGTAGAAGTAGACGCCATGAATGAACTAAATGGTGGAAAGAGTGCCCCTCAAAAGGTTGACATAGTTCTTAGCTGGGACAAGAAGACAAATGTAAAAGAAGGAACTCTAGGAGAAGAAACTTCATCAAACAAGACAAGACTTGCAGGAGCTAATAGAATAGAAACATCTATAGCAATAAGCAAGAAATACTTCAACAAGGCAGATAATGTAGTATTGGTAAGTGCAACAAATCTAGCAGATGCCTTGATATCATCTCCATATGCAAAGATGAAAAATGCGCCAACTCTACTTACAGACAAAGAGGGACTAAGCGAAAGTTTGGTATCTGAAATCAAGCGTTTAGGAGTAAAGAACATAACTATAATAGGAGGAGTAAACTCTGTATCAGACAAGGTAGTAGAAGAGTTAAAAGCCCTAGGAATAAATGTTGAGAGAATAGCTGGAGAAAACAGATACGAAACAAGTGAAAAGGTTGCAAATGAAGTAATAAAGAATACAAAGTCAAAAAAGATAGCAGTAGTAAATGGTGAAAAGAATGCAGACGCACTATCAGTATCTAGCTTGGCGACAAAGGAAGATATGCCAATAGTAATGGTTAGAAATAACGTACAGGATAAGTCATTGGCACAAAAAATCACAGGATGGAATATATTTGAAGTAGTGGCTGTAGGAGGAGAGAATTCAATATCTAAGTCAACTCTTAGCTCAATCTTCTCAAAAGAAGCTACAAGAATAGCTGGAGCAAATAGATATGAAACGGCAGTAGAGGTAGCAAAGAAGAGCTATCCACAACCAGAATCAGTATTTGTTACAAACGGAGAAACAATGGTAGACGCATTATCAGCTGGAGCTGTAACATACAAAGAAAAAGCACCAATAGTATTGGTAGAAAAAGATTCTATGAGTAGCCTAGCAAAAGAATTTACAAAAACTGCAAAAAATATAATAATAGTAGGTGGAGTAAACTCAGTAAGCGACAATTTAAACTAATAAAAAAGAGTTGCTTAGATAAACACGATAAGTGATGACTTAAATTAATATGTAATATTTAGAGGAGAAATACTTTAAATTACAGCTTAAGCAATCAATACTAAGTGAAAATAAGTAATAAATATTACAATAAATAATAAATATCTAAAAACATAAAGTCCTTCTAAGGTAAGCAAAATTACCATAGAAGGACTTTAATTTATATCGTGCATATAACTAACTATCATATGTATAACTAACTATCATATATATAACTAACTATCATATATATAGATAACTATCATATATATAACTAACTATTATGTATATAATTAACTATTATGCATATAATTAAGTATTCAATTAATTATTATTTAATTAAATATCACATATAAATATTATTAGTGATGTTTTTTGTTATAAAAAAACATCATGATTGATGCAGAGATTACAATAAAATATCCGATAAAACTCATAAGAGTAGGGATTTGATCAAATATAACTATACCAAATACCGTTGTGAATAGAATTTGAGTATACGAATAAATAGAAATTTCCTTTGCGGGGGCATTTTTATATGCTGCAGTTATAGAAAACTGTCCGACTGAAGCACAGATACCAGCAACTATTAACTCTAATAATTGAACAAGAGTTATAGGTGTATAGTCAAATATTATAAAAGGTATCAATGATACCAGTGAAAAAGCAGAGAAGAAAAATACTATAGTAGAACTATTTTCCTTTCCAGACAATGCCCTCAAAAAAGTATAGGCACTTCCTGCTGCAACAGCTGAAAGAAGTCCTATTAGCGCAGGAACGACCTCAAAACTAAAACTAGGTCTAATTATAAACATTCCACCCAAAAAAGCAGTAAACAACATAATGAACTGTTCTTTTTTTATCTTTTCCTTTAGAAAAATACTAGAAAAGATAACTACAAAAAATGGTGAAAGCTGATTCAACATATTTGCATCAGACAATACCAAATGACTAATTGCATAGAAATTAGCAGTAAGTCCGATAGTACCAAACAATGCCCTAAAAAATAATAATTTTCTATTTTCCTTTTTCCCAAAAAATAAGCTCTTATTTTTTGCTACCAAATAAAAGGCAACAACAAAGCTAACAATATTACGGAAAAAACTCTTTTCCAATGCTGGAATATCTCCGGACAGTTTGACAAAGACACTCATCAATGCAAAGAATAAGGCAGAGTTTATTAGATATAATATAGCCTTACTTCTTTTATCGAGCCTTTTAAATTCAAACATAATCTATCTCCCTTCTATTATAAAATGTGTGACTATCATTTATTACAAAATGTGTGACCGCTATTTATTACAAAATGTACGATTACCATTTATTACAAAATGTGTGACTATTATCTATCTGCCCTCTATGTATTCAAATCTATATTCCTGATCGACATCAGGATATTTTTCTCTATCTACCTTACTTGCAAACATAGAGTATGGTCTTATGTATGTACTATGATCATCATAAAGTTTTTGATATACAACGTACAAATCTCCATCTTCACTATGAACTGCAATATCCTTAACATAATACATCATACCTTTGAAATGTCTATACAAACCTCCAACGATAATCTTTCTATCCTCCATAATTATTACTCCTCTCTAGATTAAAATATCATATTAAAATGAAATCCTATTTCATATTGTGTTGAGAATTTCAACTATTATATTATAACAGATATATTAAAGATATCATAATTTTAATTGAAGTAAGGAAAGAAAAAAATAGTGCAAAAATTTTAAACTAAATCATACATTCTGTATATTAGCAGATAGTAAGGTATCAGAAAATAGTAAAACGTATTCCAGAATTTCAAAATTCTTATATAAACTTTAGAAAAACTTATATTATTTGGGATTCATATTGAATGAAAATAATAATTACTATATACTTTATGATGAGAAAATAGTAAAAATTAAGCTTAATTAAGAATGTTTATTAATAGAATATTTAGCGCATATCTTATCATATATCGTATGTTTGCATATACATTATATATGTAGATATGATGAGTTATTTGTATTGTATAAGATTAGGAGGGGGAAACCTTATAGGTGACGGTTATGAAGAAAAAAACTAATATAGTAAAAGTAATAAAGAAAACAACAGCTGTAACAATGGCTGCTACAACTGCAGTAGGGACTGTAGGAATACTTCCACAAGCAATATCTCATGCAGATGAAGAAAAAAAATACATAATAGAAGATAATCAATATATGACTAGATTGAGAGAGAATAATAACTCTAAACTAGAATTTGAGTTATCATTTGCTGAATATAACAAGAGTGATGAGAAAATATTCGACAAATCGATGGCAGTGAAATTTATAGAAGAAGGAAAAATTCAAATAAATGACGGTAAAGTGTGGAGTGTAAAAGATGCGGGATTTGCTCTATCAAACGATAGAACAGAATCTTCTTTTGTCTCTACAAATAAAGAGTTCATAAAAGATTTCTATAAGAGCGATAAAATTAAAGTAAAGATAATTACGCCGGATGGACGTGAAATTATCGCAAATAACATTAAAAATGCTCTTGATGCAGATGCAAAGGAAAGGTATGCAAAGGAGTTTGGCGACAGCACAAATTCAGAAGAAACAAGTACAACATCTACAGTTAATTCAAATGAATCAAATTCTTCTACAAATGTTACAGGACCTGTAGAAACAACTCCTACAGAAGCTGGTGGAAGCAGTGCTACATCAGAAGAAAATGTTGCGCCTAATACAGATGATGGAAGAACAAATTCTAACATATACGATAAAAATAAATTCTCTGTTGAAATAAATGGTGGATATGGAATACCAAGAATAGATATAGAATATGATGGTATCGGTAATCATAAAACGGCTGTACTTAAGAATGAAGAAGAGTTTGTTAATACTACAGAAATAAAACTTAATGATAAAAGCTATGGAAAAATGTCTGAAGTAGGTTTTCGTGGAAAAGGTTGGCAAGGAACGAATACTTTCAGATTAGAAGATTTTAGCAAGATAAAGGATGTGTTATCTAAGGATACTATAAAAATCACATTGATAACAAAAGAGGGAGAAAAAATAGAATTAACTGCTTCAAACTCTTTGACAGCAGAGGAGAGAAAGTCTATAATAGGTGAAACACCAGTAGAAACATCTAGTGAAACACCAGTAGAAACATCAGGAGAAGCAGTAAGTGAAACACCTAATGACTCAGATTTGAAAGATGGTGTATACAAGGCCGATATATCTATTATAAAGGAAACTGAAGATGGGGATAGTATGGCAAATTCATTATTTGCAAAGTATGCGGATATAAATATTGAAGGTGATGAAGCAGAAGTAAAGATATATGTTGTATATCCAATTCCAAATTTTGCCGATCAAGGTCAAGATGGAACAGTAAAAGACTTTTACTTGGAGTATAATGGAAAAAAATATGAAGGTAGCTCAGACATAACATCAAAACCTAAAAAACCCGCAAAGTCAACAATAAAGATGTTTGGTCTAACTGAAGGTCAAGAGGTTTCAACTCAGGTTATAACAATAAGATTGCCAAAGGAAGCATTAAAACAGAATATAATAAATGCAGGAACTCACGTTAATGTAGTTATGAATTCAGATGTTAAAATGAGAATAAGAAAGAATTCACTAGAAAAGGTTATTAGTGTTGATGAAACAAAAAATGTGGCTAAAAATGAATTAGCAAATACTATAACACTAGCTGAATCTAAAGATAAAACTAGATATACAGATGAAACTGTAGCTGTATTAGTTGAAAAATTAAATACTGCAAAGGCTGTAAATACAAATGAAGCATCAGATATAGATGCTATAAAAAATGCAAACACAGCCTTGTTAAATGCAATTTCAGGCTTGGTTGAAAAACCTATAGTAAACGATAATATAAGTACAGACAAATTCCACACTGCTACTGTACACCTTATGCATTCATCAAATGGTGCACAAGATTACCCTTATACTCAGGAGTCAATGGCAGGTCCTGTTTTGGTAAATGATGCCGAAATTATAGAGACAGCAAGTGGAAAGAAATTAATAATGCACTTTAGAGTAACTGAAATAATGGGTGCTAGATCATATGCTACGGGATTAAAGCTTACAACAGAGAAATTTGCTAATTTACCAAAGGATGATAACGGAAATATAACAACGGAATTTAAATTATTTGGAGATAATTCAGGTATATGTATAGTAGATCTGCCAAGTACATTTACTAATGATACAGTATATGAAGGTCACATATATTCTAATATAATGGACAATACAGTTGCTATAAAGGTGTCTAATGTAGCAAATGGCCCAAGTATGCAAGACAAGTTAAATGAACTAATAAGAGATATAGAAGCAAAGACAAATGGAAAGAACTATTATGATAAGGGCAAAATACCTTTTGACAAGGCATTACAGGCTGCAAAACAAGGTGAAAACTATGGTGAAAATTACATAAACCTATTGAAAGCAAGTGCAGACCTAAGAGAAAAGTTAGAAAATCCATTTGTAGATGGAGATTTATTCTTCATACCAGTAGAAAACACATCTACATTTGCATCACCTACTTCTGGTGATAGATTATTGAAACCAATAGCTAGGGTAACCAAGGTAGATGGAAAGACAAGGTTAGAGCTAGATTACACTACATACACTGATTTCTCAGGTATGAATGCATTAGGTGGAATAAAGATACTTGACAAGGAAGGGCATCCAATAAGTGGAGTGGAAATACACAAAAATCCAGATCATAGTGCAAAAGTTGTGTTTGATATGCCATTTTTCCCAGACGGAGGAGTATTTAAGACAATACTTATAGATTTAAACAAAAGAGAATACAATGCAGACCTTATACTTGATTATTCAGGAATAGAAAAAGGTATGAATCCTAAGTTACTAGAAAATGCAATTCACGATGTTGACTACTATCAGAAAAATTGGATTGGAGAATACAATGGAAGAATTAGTAGAGATAGGGCTGAGTTCTACACAGAAAAATCATTTAAAAATTATGTAGACACTATCAAGAAGTGTGAAGAAGACTTAAAACCTGAAAACAGAGCAAACCTTACTCAAGAAATAATAGATAAGGACATAAAATTATTAAAAGAAGCTAAGAATAATCTTGTATACAAAGCGATGGCAGGAAGAGGTAGCGATGCTGATCTAGGAGTAAGCGGACTGTCAAATCCTGGAAACGTATATATGGATGAAAATGAACAAATCCTACCGGCACCATGGTCAGGAAGCAAGATTAGATTTGGAAATCGTCTATATAAGGTATTGAATACAGGACTTAGATATAATTCTGAAAGACAAAAGGTAGAAACAGGAAATTTATTTATAATGGCAGATGACTATACTGTTACAAAACCTTGGTCAAATACTGAACCAACTAAATATACAACAGATTTAATAACAAGATGGGATGGCTCAGAGATTAGAAAATATCTAAATGGCGAATTTCTAGATAGATTTGATGATTTGGAAAAATCTGCTATAAAAGAAGTAGAAGTAGACACAAAAGATGGAGTACCTGGAATACTAAATAATTCTATAGATATGCAGTCGAATTCTATAAAAACAAGGGATAAGGTATATCTTCTTAGCATAGACGAAGTAAAGTCTCCAGAATTTGGATTTGCAAATGTTGGAACTAGAAAGAATGGAAAATACACTGCCTTAAGAAATATATCAAAGGAAAGTTTTTATTCAGATGAGTATAAAATAACAGGTGTTAAGCCAAAGGGCAATATAGAAAACCTTAATCAGAGATTTACAAAACCTACTGAAGTATACCCAGTTATGAACCTTGATAAATCAAAGATAGCATTTACTATACAATCAGGATATGAAATAGGAGATGGACTTAAAGCTGTAAAAGAGACAGAGAAGAATATCTGGGATATAATTCTTAAAAACGACAATCTTGACCTAAATGTATCAAACATAGCAGCAAAAGGTAATAAGATAAGATTTGATTATACATCTACAAACTCATTAGGTAAGGATATGGTTGCAGTGCTTGTTGAAGGTGATTTGGCAACTGGAAAACTTAAATCTATAGGTAAGATAGGAAAGATAGATGAATCAGGTCGTGTAGAATTTAACGTAACAGGATATGATGCTTCAAAAGATAAGCTATACATAATGCCTATGGATATGAATTCAACAACTATGTCTGCTGGAGAGTTCAAATTGGTAGATACTAATGAACTGAAGACAGATAAGACAGAATTGTTTAATGCTATAAGAGAAGGTAAGAGATATAATCTAGATTCTTACAAGCAAAATTCTACTACAAAATTAAGTACTGCGATTTCTAATGCAGAGTCTGTATATTCAGATGACAATGCTACAACAGAAACTATAGATTCAGCAATATCTAAGATACAAGATGGAATAACAGCTCTTGTTGTAAAGGAAAAATCTACTGAAGTAAAAGGTACGGTACCTGTAAAAATGATGAAGAGCGGGACTAATGAAAAATCTATGGCAAACGGTGCAATAGATCCTCAGGCTAGGTTTGTTGAATCTAATGGAAAAAATAAGATAATACTTACATTCAAACCTATGAAATTTTTAGGATTGGAAGGACATCTTTTGGATATGCAGGTAGGAGGAAGATCTGCAAAAGTTGAAGAAAGATACAGCGATGGACATATAAAGGATGTAAGCTTTGAAGTCGATGGAAGACCTAATTCTGTACCTGTAAAAGTTGAAGTTGATGCCATGAATGAGCTAGCAGGAGAGAGATCATATCAAGATGTAGATATAAGCCTAGATTGGAATAATATGAAATCTGAATCTAATGTAGGTGAAGAAAAGAAGGCTATAGATGGAGATATTGTATCTGCAGTGTACAAAGAAGAAAAATTTGAGATAGCTGTTAAGGAAAACACTATAGATAAAATTGTTCTACAAATACCAAAGAAACTTCCTAAAAGAAGTGCCAGATCATTAGTACCTTCAAGTATAAAAAACTCTAAGATGGAAAACATCACTTTTATAAAGAAGGACAATAATTGGGTAGTATCAGAAGAGGATAAGGATAAGATAAAAGATTTTAAGATTGCAAGCAAGGATAATGGAAAACTTGAAATACATTTCAAACTAAATGAAGCCTTTGCAAGCAGGGTTGAAACAAAAGATGCAGGAAAGATGAAGGTTTCTACTTTCGATAGCAATGAAAATACACTTCATAGTGTTGAACTAAAGGCAAATAAGGATTCAGAAACGAAGGTAGTTATTTCTAATCCAACAACAGGAAATACAGGCTCAAATGGAACAATAGGAACAACAAATTCTACTACTGAAACAAATTCAGCAGCAGAATCTAAGATAGAGCTTTTGGGAGAACTTGCAAAGGACAATAATGCAAAATACCTAACATACAATGTTGAAGTTACAATGATGAAGGTAGGTACAAATGAAGAGTCAATGTCAAAAAACTCTGTTGACAAGATAGCAAGCGTAGTAGAAAAAGATGGAATGTCAGAAGTAACAATGACATTTAAGCCTATGAAGTTTATGGGTCTTGAAGGTCACCTACTAAAGATGACTATAGGTGGAAAAGAAGTCAAGGTAGTAGAAAAAGACGACAAGGGAAGACCAACTAAGGTATCGTTTGTAGTAAAGGGTCATCCAAAGAGAATAACAGCAGAAGTAGAAGTAGACGCCATGAATGAACTAAATGGTGGAAAGAGTGCCCCTCAAAAGGTTGACATAGTTCTTAGCTGGGACAAGAAGACAAATGTAAAAGAAGGAACTCTAGGAGAAGAAACTTCATCAAACAAGACAAGACTTGCAGGAGCTAATAGAATAGAAACATCTATAGCAATAAGCAAGAAATACTTCAACAAGGCAGATAATGTAGTATTGGTAAGTGCAACAAATCTAGCAGATGCCTTGATATCATCTCCATATGCAAAGATGAAAAATGCGCCAACTCTACTTACAGACAAAGAGGGACTAAGCGAAAGTTTGGTATCTGAAATCAAGCGTTTAGGAGTAAAGAACATAACTATAATAGGAGGAGTAAACTCTGTATCAGACAAGGTAGTAGAAGAGTTAAAAGCCCTAGGAATAAATGTTGAGAGAATAGCTGGAGAAAACAGATACGAAACAAGTGAAAAGGTTGCAAATGAAGTAATAAAGAATACAAAGTCAAAAAAGATAGCAGTAGTAAATGGTGAAAAGAATGCAGACGCACTATCAGTATCTAGCTTGGCGACAAAGGAAGATATGCCAATAGTAATGGTTAGAAATAACGTACAGGATAAGTCATTGGCACAAAAAATCACAGGATGGAATATATTTGAAGTAGTGGCTGTAGGAGGAGAGAATTCAATATCTAAGTCAACTCTTAGCTCAATCTTCTCAAAAGAAGCTACAAGAATAGCTGGAGCAAATAGATATGAAACGGCAGTAGAGGTAGCAAAGAAGAGCTATCCACAACCAGAATCAGTATTTGTTACAAACGGAGAAACAATGGTAGACGCATTATCAGCTGGAGCTGTAACATACAAAGAAAAAGCACCAATAGTATTGGTAGAAAAAGATTCTATGAGTAGCCTAGCAAAAGAATTTACAAAAACTGCAAAAAATATAATAATAGTAGGTGGAGCAAATTCAGTAAGCGACAACCTAAACTAATATAAAATAGTTGATTAGGTGAATACATAATTGAAAACGGCTTAGATAAGAGTGTTGATAAGGTTTAGTTACCTTGGTTTAAATCTAACATCACACACTTAATATAAAGAAACATGGTGGTTAATATACTGCCATGTTTTTTTTACCAAAATTTACAAATACATCACCAAAAATTACATGTAAAAAAAATAATAAGAAAAATAGATTACAATAAATGTATAAATTAAAATAGAGAGGAGATGTTATTATGAAGTTAAAAGCGAGTATGAAAATGGCACTTATAGGAGTTTGTACATCCTTAGCCCTGTCAGGTTGCGGATTAAATAAAACTTCTAGCGATGAAGGTCAAAAATCAAAGACTGTAGTAGAAAGTAAGGACACATCTAGTGGACAGAAAGAAAGCAATGAAGGTAGCACAAAAAGTGATTCTGAGAAAGAAAATAAAGAAATCAGTACAAAACGTAATTCTGAAAAAGAAAACAAAACAAACTTAGACGAGAACTCAAAAGAAAATAAAAACTATGATAAGGTCTCAAATAGTAAGGCACAAAGTAAAACAAATAAAAATAAGAAGATTTCATATGAAAGAAGAAAAATACAAAAGGTTGCAAATGAAATTTCTAACTTAGATATGGGAAGTGCAGGAGGTTCATTGAAGAAATTTGTAGTTTTTGAGAGCCTAATAAAAAATGCAGATTTGCTTATAGTGAATGAAGGTTTGTCTAAGAGTATAATGAAGTCTACTTATAAGACATCAAAAACAAATACAAGACAGACTGTAGCCTTTCTAAAAAATACGGCATTGTTGTATTTGAATAACTATCCTAGCTTCAAAAAACAAGCCATGGAAGCGGGAGTGAATTTAAGAGAAAGCGAAGTAAGTAAGGCACAGCTAGACAAGATCTTAGAGATAATACAGACTGGTGTAGCCTATAGTACTAAATAAAAAAAATTTGGAAACCCTTAAAATATATAAATTGAAAAGATTTGGAAACCCTTAAAATATATAAATTAAAAATATAAGACTAAATAAGAATAGTAATAGAAAATTAAAGGATGGTAAAAGGTAAGATAAAATTGAAAAGAAACCATAAAATAAGGTTGTAAAAAATATAAAAAGAAGTTATGGAGTTTTTTGATTTATAAATAGATTTTAAAAACTCCATAATTATTTAAAAATGATAAAGGAGAAGAATTATGATTAAAAAGATATTAGCGGTTAGTTTGGTAGTAGTTGTAGGTTTTGTATCGTATGTAGGTTACGGTATATATAAGTCGAGAACAGGAGAGAATTATTATTTACAGTTGAATTCAAAGCCAGTATGTAGGATAACTAAGTACAACGAGGTAGAGTGTAGATACGATGAGATTTCTTATAATAAAAATGGAAATAAGAAAAAAGTAGAGTTTTACTCACTTAGAGAAAGACCATTAAGAAAATCTGCATTTTTAGAGGTTAAGGTAAATGATGAAAGAGGAGTTGTAACGTATAGAGAGGTTCAAAAAAATGAAATACCGCAAAAAGCTCTTGAAAAAATTGAAGCAAAATAGTAGTGCATAATAAGCACATTATATTAAGATAGAAGATACAATTTATATTAAGATAGAAGATACAATATATAACAAGGATATATGTTTAAAAATATAATATATGATAGGAAAGTTATTAAGTTATGTTTTTAAATATAATATAAATAAGATTTTGCAAGGAGGTAATAATGTTATTAAAACTTATGATGAAGAATATTAGATATTATATAAAAAACTATTTTGTATATATAATGTCAATATCACTCAATGTGTGGATATATTTTACATTTATGTTGTTTATGAACTCTAGTATAGGAATGGGAATTATGGGTCAGAAGACTTATGGTGTACTGATGAATACGGCAAGCAAGACAATTCTCATATTTACGATGTTTTTTATATATTACTCTACAAACTTTTTTATAAGAAAGAGAAGTAGGGAAATAGGTATATATCAACTATTAGGAATAAATAAATCGAAAATAAGTCTGCTTCTGTACTTTGAAACTGTAGCAATAGGTATGGTTGGTGTTTTGATAGGAATTACAGTGGGCTGGATTACAAAGATACCTGTATTAACAAATATATACAAGCTAATATATGAAAAACCTGTGATGATGGGATCGGATATAATTGTAGCAGGTAATGTTATCCTATATTTTTTCGCAATATTCACAATTATATCGTTATTTAATATAAGGATAATAAAAAAGTCTCAGTTGATAGATTTGTTCAAAAAAGAAAATAAGGAACAAAAACCAGTAAAGGTTAGAGCTTATAAGATAATACTGTCTATTATAATAGTTATATCTGGATATGTAATGATATTTCAAGCCAAAAATTCTGAGACGATAGTATTCCTTCCTATAGGGTTAATATTCATCTTAATTGGAATGTTTTTGACATTTAAACAGATAATTACAGGTATATGTTCATATCTTAGAAAAACAGATTCAGTATCTAAAAACTTTGTAGCAAGGGTAAATCTAAATACCTTATTATACAGAATAAATGAAAACTCATTTTTATTGACAGTAGTATCACTTTTGATATCTGCGTCAATATCTCTTACAACAATAGGGTTTGCAACAAATGCTAGTTCAAAATCAATAAACAAGACATTTCACCCATTTAGCTATATCTATGTGACAAAGGATGAAAATAGCGACAAAGAGATAAACAAAATTATAGAAAAATCGGGATTGGAAAGACAACATCAGAGTGTAAGGTCTATATTATTGGAATACACAGAAGGATATAATAGAGATTCAGATATCAAACGTAAGATAAGAATTATAAGAAATGGAGACTTATTAAAGCTATCTAAGTTGGAAAAGGTAGATTATAATAAAGAGATAAAACAAGGCAATTGTGTATTATTGGCAGGAGATTATTATTTGTTAGGAAAGGATTTGGATCTAAAGAGTAAAAATAGAGTATTGAACTTAAAGGTTGAAGGTGTGACACAATATAACCCTATAGTATTAGAAAATGAAGCAATTGCATTAGCAGTGAGTGATTTGGACTTTGATAGATTAACAAAGGTAAACAAGGTGGAAACTGTACAGTGTTATGACCTAAAGGATTCTAAAAATATTGACGATGTAGGAATTTCAGTAGCAAGACATTTGGGCAAGGAATCTAATATGAATCTTATAACATTTGAAGATATATTGGTAACAAATTTGACTAAAATACTTATATTTGTGATGATACTAATATCGATATCTCTATTATCTTCAATAGGAAGTATGTTATATTTCTGGATATTGTCTGAAATAAAGACAGAAGAAAAATCCTACTCAATATTATACTGCATAGGTGCGGATAGAAAAATCATAAAAAGAGTAATTAGAAATCAGGTCGGATTGTCTTTTATAATACCGTATCTAGTATCTTCTGTAAATATTATATTGATGACTAAGTTTTTACAGGAAAGAAATTTATTGAGGGATATAATACCGACTATTTTAGGAGTTGGACTGTATTCAATAATATACATAATCTATTATGTATTGACGAATATATCAGCAAATAAGATGATAATAAACATAGATGAAAGAAAATAAGAGGCATAATATATCAGTAAATAAGATGATAATAAACATAAATGAAAGAAAATAAGAAGCATAGTATATCAGTAAATAAGATGATAACAAACATAGATGAAAGGAAGTAAGAATATATGAAAAACATATTAAAAACAATAGTATGCCTAGCTTTTGCAGTTGTGATAGCGACGGGCTGTGGAATGAACAATAAAAAGAATTTAAGTAGCAATAAGGTAGAATCTGTATCTACAATGAAAAAACTACCTATGTTTGAAGGTGAAGATATGAATGGAAAAAAGGTAGATATGTCACTTTTAAAAGATAACAAGTATACTTTAATAAACGTCTGGTCGCCTGGATGTGGAGCATGTAGGGAAGAGATACCTACTTTAAAGAAGTTAAAAAGCGAATATAAGGACAAGGGAATAAACATAGTAGGAGTAGTATATGACGGAAATTCAGCAAAAATGACAGCTTATAATCTGTTGAAAGATAATGATGTAAACTATGAAAATATAATACCGACTGATAAATTTTTAAATGAGGTTATATCTAAAGAGAAAGCAATACCGTATAGCATATTGGTTGATAGCAAGGGAAGTATAAAGAAATTTGTAATGGGAGCCTTGCCATATGAAGGATTCAAAACATTACTTGAAACAGAGGCAAAATAAAATCACACTAATTCACATATAGGTGTATTTAGTAGCAGGATATATTATTAAAATATATGATTTAAAGAGAGTGAATACAAGGTATAAAGGTGTTTACTGTAAATATTAATGAAGGGAGATTTTTATGAATAGAGATTTAGCATTGGAAACTATAGAATTAGGAAAGTACTATGGAAATAAGGAAAATATATACAAGGCTTTAGATGGGGTAGACCTAAAAGTAGAAAAAGGTGAATTTGTTGCGATAATGGGAAAGTCGGGCGCAGGAAAAAGTACCCTTTTAAACCTAATTTCTACAATAGATAAGCCTAGTGAGGGAAGGGTATTGATAGGTGGTAAGGACATATCATCGATGAATGATAGACAGCTAAGTGATTTCAGAAGAGATGAATTGGGATTTATATTTCAGGATTACAATCTATTGGATCAGATGACAGCTTATGAAAATATAACTCTTCCTTTGGCCTTGGCGAAAATTGGAAAAAAAGAACAGAAAAAGAGGGCATTGGAAATAGCTAGGCTTTTCGATATAGAAAAACTACTGGACAAATACCCATCAACTCTATCCGGTGGAGAAAAGCAGAGAGTAGCTGCAGCAAGGGCTATAATAATGAATCCATCAGTGGTTATGGCGGATGAACCAACAGGAGCATTGGATTCAAAATCTAGTGAAATAATGATGAAATGTTTGAAGAAGATGAACAAGGAAAAGGGAGTAACTATAATAATGGTAACTCATGACGATGTTGCAGCGGGATATAGTGACAGAATAATAGAAATAAGCGACGGAAAGATAAAAAATTAATATTAAACCATCAATAAGAAATTAGTATAAAGTAAGTATGAAGTTTTGAAATAAAATTTGATACTATTCAATTAGAATTACGAAAATTTATCCAAAGAGTAATATGCTAATATAGTTAAAGTAAAAGGATAAGAACTCAGAATGTCTACTTAGGAATAACAATTGTAAAAAAATATTTTATGGATTATAATTATCTTAATAGATATTAATTCTGGAGGTTGTTATGAAGATAGTTATATGTGATGACAACAAATCAATAGCATCATTTGTTGAAGAGTGTATAGAAGATATGAATATTCCAAACATAGACATAGAGGTATTTTATAGTGGAAACAAGCTTGTAGAGTACCTAGAAAGAGGCAATAAAGGCAATATTTATTTTTTGGATATAGAAATGGATGGATTAAATGGAATAGATTTGGGGAGGATTATCAGAAGTGATGATAACTCCTCTCTTATAATATATATGACAATGCATAAGGACTATGTATTTAAGGTATTTGAAGCTCTTCCCTTTAGATTTTTGGTAAAGCCTTTAGTAAAGGATGAATTATTGAAGGTAATGAAAGAAGCCTTGGATCATATACAGGGTTCTAATAATTTTTATTTCTTCAAGATAGAAAGAACTAATTATCAGATTCCATACAAGGATATAATTTATTTTGAGGGAAGAGGTAGAAAGGCTTGTATACACACTAAAGATGGAGAGTATGAATTTTATAGCAAGATTTCTGACATCTATGAAGAACTAGATCAAAAAATTTTTTTGAGGGTTCATAATTCGTACATTGTTAATATGGACTATATTAGATCGATAGAGAAAATGGAGGTTGTACTTTCAGATGATATAACAGTTCCTATAAGTAGATCGTATAGAGCAGAAGTTGGAGAAAAGCATATGAAGTATATAGTATGGAAGAGTGGAGTATAGAATAGTTAATTATAGAAAAAAAGCAGAATACGAAATAGAGTGGTTAATTATAGAAAAAAAGCAGAATACGAAATAGAATAGTTAATTATAGAAAAAAAGCAGAATACGAAATAGAGTGGTTAATTATAGAAAAAAAGCAGAATACGAAATAGAATAGTTAATTATAGAAAAAAAGCAGAATACGAAATAGAGTGGTTAATTATAGAAAAAAAGCAGAATACGAAATAGAATAGTTAATTATAGAAAAAAAGCAGAATACGAAATAGAGTGGTTAATTATAGAAAAAAAGCAGAATACGAAATAGAATGGTTATTTATAAAAAAGAATAGTGGAGTATAAAATGGATTATATATTTTTGATTGTATTTTTTTGTATGACATTGCTAGATTATTATTTTTTATCAAATATGTTAACGTCTGTATTTGGAAGACCCAAAAGTGAGGTAAAGAAAAAAATCATTTATTCAGTTTTGATTTTGACATCTCTTAGCTTGATGAAGGTTAATTACATAAATACGATATTTACGGCGTTATTTATTATTTTTCTGATGCCGATATATCCAAAAAATTTAAAAAAGAAAGCGTTTATATACTTAAATATCAATATAATTGTTATGGCAATGCAAGATATACAAAGAGAATTATATTTTGTGATAGGAAATGGAAGTAGTTATTTCAGGTTGATGTATTATATAGTATATCATATTGCATTTTGGTATATTATGATGTTTATATCTAAGGTATGTGTATATAGAAAAGAAGCTATAGAATTGAATAAAAAGGTAGTTCTTAGTATGATGGCGTACCCGATTTTGATAATGATATGGGATACGGGTTATGGATTTTACATATCTGATAATATAAACGAAAAAATAGTGGAGAGTTTGATATATAATATAGGGTTCTCTTCATGGATAATAATGATATTTATAGGGCTATTGCTTATATACATGTATGGTCTTATAGAGAAACAATTTATTGAAGAAAGAGAAAAAACAATTTTAGAAAATGAATTTTTTTTAAAGCAAAGACATTATAAAGAAATAGAAAATATGCAGTTTCAAATTAGGTCAATCAAGCATGATATGAAGAATCAAATAAATACAGCCCTATACCTATTGAAAAAAGAGGATATAGATGGAGCAAAGGAAATTTTAGATATTCAAAATGATGAGATTACAAAGGCAGAAGATGTGTTATTTACAGGAAATAGCGCAATAGATAGCGTATTGAATATAAAAGGAATAGAGGCTAAGAAAAATAATATCAGTATATCATACAACATGATGGTTCCAAAGAATATGAAGCTTAACTATGGTTATATGGTCATAATACTAGGAAATATATTAGATAATGCAATAGAGGCAAATCTAAAAATAGAGGAAAATAGATATATAACAGCATCCGTGAAGTATGTAAATGGAATGTTGGTTGGAAGATTTGAAAATCCGTATTATGAGGATATTCATGGATTGAAGGATGAATCTACCTCAAAAGAGGATAAAATAAATCACGGTTATGGTATAAATAATATAAAGCAAGCTGTATATTCAATGGGAGGAGATGTTTCCATAGAAAAAAAGGACAATAAGTTTAGTATAACATTTATATTGTACAAAATAGAAGTAGAATAGAATTTTACGGATATTATATGATAAAAATAAAGTCAGCTGTAATAGTAATGGTAGGTGTAAATGGAGTAGGGGAGAATCTACCAGATATTATGCGATAAGAATGGAGGGTATATGGTAATAAATGTAAACACCAAATTATCAAGTTATAATATAATTATAAAAAAAAATCAGGGAAGAAATATAGGAAAAGTAATCTGTGATAATTTGGGAAACAAATTGAAGGATACAAAGAAGGTATTTATTATTACGGATAATAAAGTAGGAAAACTATACTTAAAATCAGTTGAAGAAAGTATAGAACTACAGGGATTTGAAATTGGTGCTTATATAATAAATTCTACAGGAGATAAAAGCAATGAAGAACTAAAAAATATCGATACAGTTATGGGCATATATTCAAGCCTTGCAAAATTCGGTCTAAGAAGAGGGGATATCATAATATCCCTTGGTGGTGGAGTCGTTGGAGATATCTCGGGGTTTGTTGCATCGACATATTTGAGAGGGGTAGGCTATGTGCAAATACCTACAACATTATTATCTCAGGTTGACAGTAGCATAGGTGGAAAAACAGGTATAGATATAGATGGAGGAAAGAATTTAGTTGGAAGTTTTTATAATCCTCTTCTCGTTATAATTGATCCTAATTATTTGACTACCCTAGAAGAAAGGGAACTTTCAAGCTCAATGGCAGAGGTAATAAAGTATGCATTGATAAGAAAAACAGATTTAATAAAAAAATTAAGAGAATTGATTGAAGTTAAGAGTAAGAATCAAATCTCTAGCCTTATAGATAGATTGGAAGATATAGTATATACTTGCTGTATGATAAAAAAAGAAATAGTTGAAAGAGATCAGTTTGATACTGGTGAGAGAATGATATTAAATTTTGGACATACCATAGGACATGGGCTGGAGTCAAAATATGATTATAAAAAATACCTTCACGGAGAAGCAGTGGGGATAGGTATGTATAGTATTACAGAAATGGCAATTAAAAAAGGATATATAAAAAACGATGAAATACTAATGATTATAAGAGAATTATTAGAAGGATTTGGATTGAGATATGAATTAGACTGTGATACCAAAGATTTGATGAAATACATAGTGAATGATAAGAAAAACATAGGCAGTAAACATAGAATAATAGTGGTAAAAAATATTGGAGATACAGAAATACTAGAGGTAGGGACAAAATTCTTTGAATAATAAGTGTGGATTAGAAATATGGACAAAAAATAATAAATAGCGTAAAAATCAAGATGTGCATAAAGTTAAAATATAGGAGGTGATTTTTTGGATATACAGATAAGTAAGGCGATTTTGTCGGGAAAGGTAAAGATACCCGCTTCAAAGAGTGTTTCCCATAGAAGCATTATATGTGCTGCCCTATCAAATTCGAAGTCGGTTATAAAAAACATATCGTATTCAGATGATATAGTAGCTACTATAGATGTTATGAAATCACTGGGAGCGGAGTTTGAACTCTATGACGATTACATAGTAGTCAAAGGAATAGACGGAAATTTTTCAAAAAATAATAAATCAGAAATAAGTGTAGGTGTTAAGGAATCTGGATCGACATTTAGATTCCTATTACCTATGCTTTCTATGATAGGAAGTGAAGTATGTATAAAAACAGAGGGCAAACTTATAGATAGACCCCTTGATGTTTATTATGATGTATTCAAAAAAAATGACATAGGTTATAAGATTGATGGTAAAAATTTTATAATATCAAAAAGTACAGGTATAGATTCTGGAAGGTATTCGATTAAAGGGAATATAAGTTCACAATTTGTGTCTGGACTTTTGTTTTTACTCCCACTTTTGAAAGGTGATAGTATTTTAGAAATAGAGGGAGATTTGGAATCAAAAAGCTATGTGGATTTGACCCTTGATTGTCTACAGAAGTTCTGTGTAAAAGTGGATAACATAGGATACAAAAAGTTTGCAATTAAAGGTAATCAAAGATACATATCCACAGATATTGATTTGGAAGGCGATTACTCACAGTATGCTTTTTTTCACATTGCAAATGAACTAGGTTCAAAAATAGAGATTTCTGGAGTTGACAAAAATTCTTTACAAGGAGATAAGAAGGTAATAGAAATTGTGGATAATTACAAAAAAGATGATAACTATTCATTTGATGGATGTAATGTTGTGGATGTGGTTCCAATTATCTCTCTTTTTGCCTGTATTAATTGTAAAGAATCTAGGATATATAATATATCTAGGTTGAGAATGAAGGAATCTGATAGAATTGAAGCTGTGTGCAGTGTATTAAGGTCTTTAGGTGCAGATATTTCAGCAGATGAATCTAGTATATACATAAGAGGAGTAAATAATCTAAAAGGTGGAGTTGAAGTAGATAGCTTTGGGGATCATAGAATAGCTATGATGACTGCAATAGCAGGAAGCATATGTGAAAATGACATAGTATTAAAAAATGCAGAGGTCGTATCGAAGTCATACCCAGATTTTTGGGAGGTATATTCTAATCTAGGTGGAAGGATAAAAACATTGGTTGATTAAAATAGTGAGAATATATGAAAAAAATATAGGTCGATTAAAATAGTGAGAATATGTGCAAAAAATATAGATCGATTAAAATAGTGAGAATATGAATAAAAAATATAGGTTGATTAAAATAGTGAGAATATGTGTAAAAAATATAGGTCGATTAATATAGTGGATATATGCACAAATTGAGATATTGCAAATTAATTATACAAAATAGGAGGTGTAATTGTGTCAGCTACATGGGGAAAAAATATAAGGCTTACTATATTTGGTGAAAGTCATGGTGACTGTGTCGGTATAGTCATAGATGGTATCAAGCCTGGGGTAGAGATTGATTACGATTATATATACTCAGAGATGAAGAGAAGACGTCCAGGAAACAAGATGTCTACAGCAAGGAGTGAAGAAGATCTACCTAGGATAATAAGCGGTGTATTCAATGGATATACAACAGGTGCACCGATAACTATTGTAATAGAAAACGAGGATAAAAAAAGTCGTGATTATTCTTTGACTAAGGATATGGCAAGGCCTGGACATGCGGATTTTACAGCTAGAAATAAATACAAGGGGTATAACGATTATAGAGGAGGAGGACATTTTTCAGGTAGATTGACTGCTCCACTTGTATTTGCCGGAAGTTTGGCAAAAATAGTTTTAAAAAATATAGGAATAGAGGTACAATCTCATATAAAAAGCATTTGTGATATAAGTGATAAAAGTTTTTTTGAATACCTACAGTATAAGTTAAAAGAAATGGGTAAATCTACTCATGATATAAGTAAGAAAGAACTTAATTCAATGTATAGAGAAGTATTTGAAAAACTTAGAACAAGAGAGTTACCTGTTTTGAATGAAGATAGGGTTGATGAAATAAAAAATAAAATCTTAGATGCGAAAAAAAGAGGAGATTCCATAGGTGGTAGAATAGAGTGTAGTATTATAGGTATTGGTGTAGGAATTGGAGAACCATTTTTTGAATCAGTGGAGTCTGTAATATCATCACTTGCATTTTCTGTTCCAGGAGTAAAGGGAATTGAATTTGGAAGTGGATTTTCTATGACAGAGATGTATGGAAGTGAAGCTAATGATGAATTTAGAATAGACGAAAATGGGGAAATATTAACAGATACAAATAATAACGGGGGATTAAATGGAGGAATTACAAATTCAATGCCTATTGAATTTACAGTAGCCATAAAACCTACACCATCAATATTCAAATCACAAAACACTATTAATATGGAATTTATGGAAAATACAAAACTTGATTTAAAGGGAAGGCATGATCCTACAATAATTATTAGAGCCCTACCTGTAATTGAAAGTATAGCTGCATTATCCATACTAAGTTTATTAAATGAATAAAATTTAATCTGTAATTAGGAAATAACTACTATTCAGATTAAAATTTATAGACGTATAAGGTTTCTTCTATTAAAAATACCATATTGTCTCTAATAATTTTGTTAGATGAATAAAATACATAATATTTCATAAATAATGTATCAATTAAGCTGTATTTATGATATATTAATAATAAAAGAAGTTGTGGCTATAATCCATTAACTTCTTTTATAATACTGCAATAAAAACAGGAGGACATTATGAGTAGCTTGGACGATTATAGAAGAGAAATTGACGAGATTGACGAGATGTTGGTCAAATTATTTGAAAAAAGGATGGAAATTGTTGAAAAGGTCGCTATATATAAAAAAGAGAATAAGCTACCTATATTTAACTCATCTAGGGAAAAAGAAGTAATTAAAAAGGCATTAGAAATATTAAAGGATTCTAGATATAATGTACAGACTGAATTGTATATTAAAAAGATAATGGAGATATCAAAACATCTTCAGTTTGACATTATGAAGTAGAAAGGAGGAGTAGAATGTGTAAGTTTTGCTTGTTTGGAAGACGATTAGGACATTCGTACTCACCGCTTATTCACAATATAGTATACAAACAAATGGAAGTAGACAATATATATTATCTAAATGAATTTGAAAAAGAGGACTTAGAAAAGAATATAAATCGAATAAAATCTTGTGAAATAAAGGGCGCAAATGTAACAATACCATATAAGATAGAAATATTACAATACATAGACGTCTTGGATGAAAAGGCAAAAAAAATAGGTTCTGTAAACACAGTCGTAAATAAAGATGGAGTTTTGTATGGATATAATACAGACTATGACGGAATAGCGATGACATTGGATGAATACATACAGGAATCTAAAAATAATTTCGAATTCAATCCACAAAAAACAAACACATACCTTGTATTAGGATATGGTGGTGGAGCAAAATCTGTAATAACCTATTTGAAAGATAGGGGAGCCAAAAAAATATATGTAGCCACTAGAGACAGAGAAAAAACATTAAAAGGTCACACAGGTGATAGAGTTGATGATATAATTGAATTTGTCGATTATAGGGACATAGATACAATATCTGGGGATATAATCATAAACACAACACCGGTTGGAATGTATCCTAATATAGACGAAAATCCGGTAACAATAACCAAAACTGATTATAAAAAGGTTTCAAGTACTATTAATACAGATGTAACCGACGATATAAGAGTTTCAAGTACTATTAATACAGATATAACCGACGATACAAAGCTGTCAAATACCATAAACAAAGGTTTGAATAATGATGAATCCAAGGGATATCAGATTGAAGATAAGGTATATAAAAACTTCGATATCGCATTTGACCTGATATATAACCCACTTGAAACAAAATTCTTGAGAGAAGCAAAAAAAAGAGGTCTGACTACAATAAATGGTTTGAAGATGTTGGTATTTCAGGCTATATCATCATGCGAAAAATTTATGGAAGTAGAATACAGCAAATCATTTTATTATGAGATATATAGGAAGGTAGAGAGTATAATTTCTAGAAAGAATATAATATCTCTAGTCGGCATGCCTGGAAGTGGAAAATCCACAATAGGAAGAATTATATCATCAAAAATAGGGTATGATTTTATAGATTTAGATATGGAAATAGAAGATTTTGAAGGATTAGACATTCCTGAAATATTTAAGTCCAAAGGGGAGACATATTTCAGAAAAATTGAATCCCTTTGCTTGAAAAAAGAGATTTCCAAAGAAAATATACTATTGTCGACAGGTGGAGGAAGCATCCTAAAAAAAGAAAATAGGGAAATTCTGAAAAAAAATTCTATAGTAATTTATATAGACCGTGATGTGAGGGATATTATAAAATCTGTAGATTTAAGAGATAGGCCACTTTTAAAAAAAGATGTAACGGAAATTTTTTCATTGTATGAATCTAGAAAAAATATATACAAAGAAGTGTCTGATATAGTAGTAAAAAATACAGGTGAAATATCAATGATTGTGTCAATTATTGAAGATATGTTGAAATTAATATAATTTGGAAAGGAGGAGTTACCTTTATAGAAAATAAAGGTAGCGAAGGTTTTGTTAAGAGAAAAGAGTTTTAGAAAAGGTGTCATGATGATGATTATGGCAACTATATTTTGGAGTTTTATGGGGATATCTAATAGGTATCTAAATCAAGTAAATCTTTCTTCATTGGAGATTTCTTTTATAAGAACATTGAGTGCATCACTGATGACAACAATGGTATTATTTTTTACGAATAAGAGTTTATTTAAAGTAGATAAAAAAGGATTTATATTTTGCGTATTTTATGGAGTCTTGAATTATTCAATAGGTATAAGTTTATATAGTATATCGGTTGAAAGAATACCGATAGCAATTGCAACTGTACTAATGTTTTCAAATCCAATATGGGTTACATTGTTTTCAAAAATATTTTTTGGAGATGAGGTAGGAATGAAGAAAATCCTATTGATAAGCACTTGTATATTTGGATGTATGTGTATTATAGACATATTTACAACTGGTGGCAGAGACCTTGATATAATAGGGGTTTTGGCAGGTATTGGAAATGGTATGACATTTGCACTTCAAATTGTTTTGCCTAGATTTGTAGAAAGAAGCATAAGAAAGGAAACAATACTACTATATGGATTTTGGAGTGGGACTATATGCCTATCGTTTTTTATAAACATAGGAAGTATAGTTGAAAAAATAGCTTATTCAAATAGTCCGATGTTTTATCTTATGAATGCATTATCGATAGGTCTTTTGGGTACATATTTTGCAAATACATTCTATGTAAAATCTACAAAATACATTGGAACATCACTTCCTAGTATGATGGTAGCTTTAGAACCTATATTTGCAGCGGTACTAGCATTTTTCATATTTGGTGAGGAATTAAAGGCTATACAATTTGTAGGAGCTGTTATAGTAGTGATGTCAGTTGTAATGCTTGAAATAAGACTAAGCGAAGACTCTCCACTCGTGAGGTTATTTGTAAGAAGAGAAAAAAGAAGTTACTAAATGAAAAGTAATATGTAAAAGCTATCTATCAATAGAAAAGAAGATGGCAGAAGATGACCATGAACAGAAGAGTAAGGAATAGAGGATGTCTATTAATTTAAAAAAGTAGTATATATCTATTAATATAAAAATAAAGGATGGAAAATAATATAAAAATAAAGGATGGAAAATGTCTATCGATAGAAAGAAAAAAGAGGAAAATAAGTTTGAAAAAAAATATAAAAATAGAAGTTTCATATAATGGTTTAAGATACTGTGGTTGGCAGAAGCAAAAAAATGACCTTGGAATACAGGGAGAGGTAGAGTTTGCCTGCAAACAAGTCTTTAATCAAGATGTAGAAGTAATAGGTTCAGGTAGAACTGATGCAGGAGTACATGCCATAGCTCAGGTAGCAAATTTTAGAGTAGAAACCACAATACCTACTGAAAAGATACCAGAAATTCTAAACAATAAGTTACCAAAGGATATTTCAGTAATAAATGCGATAGAAGTAGAAGAAGAATTTCACTCTAGATATAGTGCCCACAGAAAGATATATAGATATCAAATATACCCATCGAGGTTGAGAAGTCCATTTTTAAAAGACATATCATATCAGGCGAAGTATGATTTGGACGTAGAAAAAATGAAAAAAGAGTCCAAGGCATTGATAGGTGAACATGATTTCTGTGGATTTATGAGTAGTGGTTCCTCTGTCAAATCTACTATAAGAGAAATTTATAGTATTGATGTATTCAATGAAAATGAAATGATAATAATAGAAGTTGAAGGCAATGGATTTTTGTACAATATGGTAAGAATAATTGCCGGAACCTTGGTAGATATTGGAAGAGGAAGAATAAATATGAGTATGTCCGAGATAATAAAATCCAAAAACAGAAAAAATGCAGGACATACGGCACCACCTCAAGGGCTATTTTTGAAAAAAGTTATATATTAATATATCACAATTACAAAAAACATATACAAAATAGGCTAGAATGATGCAGCAACCAAAAGGTGTATAGCATTTTCTAGCCTTAATTTATTTTATAAAAGGTATAAATTTTAAAATTACTCCAATTTATGTGAGTAAAATCAAATAGACATATCGTAATAATAGGTGTAGAGGGTAAAATAAGTAATAAACGTTTATTAGAAAAAGTTATGTTGCATGAAGGAGGGTGATATAGTGAATGCAATAGATGATCGTCAAATTAAGACCTTGATATCCAAACAAAATGAGGTAGCACTTAGATATATAATAGATGAATACACTCCTTTGGTAAGATTTATAGTAAAGAAGTATATAGCAAGGGAAGAGGTTATTGAAGAGTGCATATCTGATGTATTCTTCAATGTTTGGAAAAACATAGATCAATTTGATTATAAAAGAAGTTCATTCAAGAACTGGTTAGCGGCTATATCTAGGTATAGAGCAATAGATTATTGCAGGAAAATATCTAGAGAGGAAATTTGTATTACGGAAGATATAACAAATACAATGTATACAGAAGATAATTATGAAGGTATATATGACGGACTAGAGGACCTACTCAAGGGATTGAACGATGAACAAAAAAGGATAATATTGATGAGATTTGAACAAGATTTAAAGCCAAGTGAGATATCAAGGATAACGGGATTAAATATAAAAGAAGTATACAACAAAATAGAGAGAAGCAAAAAAATAATAAAGAAGCATAATCAAAAAAGGAGGTTTGAAGAATGAAGAAAAAAGGTGAATCAGATAAGAATATATACGATATCCTAAATGACGTAGATAACAGCGATATATTTGAAGAATTTGAACTGGATCCAAATGATAAGTGGTCTAATGAGAAGGAAAAGATATTTAATACAGTATATGAACGCATGAAAAAAGAAGAAAAAAATAAAAATAGTATTGGAAGAAAGATGTTAAAGATTGCGGCAGTATTTGCAGTAATATTTAGTGGATTCGTAGGTATAAACTTTGCAATGGGCGGAAATTTGTTAGATAATATAGCTAGCTTATCCCTTCCTTTTGAGAAGCAAGACTACTCGACATTTAAAAACTATGTCTACATACCTAAGAAATCAATCGATGTTAGTGGATGTGAGTTTTCTGTAAAGGGATTGGTATTAGATGGTGATACAATTCATCTATCTACACTGTTAAAATCAAATAATAGTGCAAAAATACCAGAATACGATGTCAACCTATATATAAATGGTAAAATGGCTAAAAATTTAGGAGGATACTTTACAAATCCAAATAATATAGAAGCTGCAGGAAATGTAGATTTTTCAACTAAGGGTTTTGATATGAATGAAAAGAATACCTATGAAGTAAGGATAACCTTCCTAGATAGTGTTTTAAAAAATTTGTTCTCACATTCAATAAAATTTGATGCAAAACTTAATAATATAGAGAAAATTTCTAAGATAAAAGATGTGAACAAAACTATAAATCTAAATGGAGTAGTCATAAAAGTAGGAAGGGTATATATAAATCCATTTGGAGCAAAGGTAAATATAGAATATATAGTGAACGATTATAATAAGTATAAAAAAATGTATAATGAGTCTAAGGACAAGGTTGTTTGGAAAGATGAAGCAACCCCAGCAGTAGGTATACATGAATATAGCAAATTTTCACTTAATGGAAAAGATTTAAGAATGGATAGAGGTTATACCGACTATTATATAAAAGATAATAAATACGTATTGAAGACAACTACATTATATACATCTAGAACGGGAAAGGATGATTTTGAAAAGCTTCTTAACAGCACACTTTACGATAATGTAGACAAGGCAAAATTAAAATTAGGATATGCATTATATCTAAATGTAAATGAAAAGAATAAATTAGGAGAAACGGTACTTAAATTACTGCATGAAGAAGTATATACATATAGTCTAAATCTTGCAGATGAGTTTAAATAGATACTCAATACAAAAACAGCTATATACTCGTATAGGAGTGTATAGCTGTTTTGTGGTTTCATTATGGTTTTCCATAATTGTCTATATAAAAATTAGGAAAGGCATGATTATTTTTTAGTAACTAGCTTCAATGGAGATGCTATGTAAGATGGAATTTTCTTTCCTTTGAAGTGGTTAATCGCAGCCTCAACCCCTAGTTCACCGATTTTATCCGGTTGTTGGGCAACTGTCGCATTTAACTTACCTTCTTTTATAGATTTTATAGCACCATCAGTTCCATCGAATCCTACTACTGTTATATCTTTTAATTTACCTACATTAGATACGGCTTCTAATGCACCTAATGCCATTTCATCGTTTTGACAAAATACACCTTTAATATCAGGTTGAGCTTGAAGGATGTTTTCCATTACTGTAAGACCCTTGGCTCTATCAAAGTCAGCAGACTGTGAAGTAACTACATTTAATTCTTTTTTTGCTATATTTTCAAATCCCTTACCTCTTTCATTTGTAGCAGAGGCTCCAGGTATACCTTCTAATTGAGCTACCTTAGCATTCTTTCCGGCATTTTTAACTATGTACTCTGCTGCCATCTCTCCACCTTTTACGTTGTCTGAGGCTACAAGAGAAAGAAGTTTTCCGCCATCTGAATTTCTATCTAGTGCTATTACTGGAATATGTGCAGCATTTGCCGCCTTTACAGAAGTAGCTATTGCCTTAGAATCAACTGGATTTACAAGAATTATATCAACTCCCTGTTGAATGAAGTCAGATATGTCATCAGCCTGTGATGCAGCGTCATTTCCAGCATCAGATATTATAAGTTTTGACTTAAATTTATTAGCTTCTGCCTTTGCACCATCTCTAACGGATACGAAGAAAGGGTTGTTTAATGTAGATAGAGATAATCCTATTTTTAGATCTTTAGGATCTTTTTTTTCTACTGATGTTACGTCTTCTCCTGGTCTTTCACCTTCTATGTATACGTACTTATTGCTTTTGCAGCCAGTTAATGTAGTTGCTATAAGTGTTATCGCAGCTGCAAATAATAGTATTTTCTTGCCTAATTTCATAATGTCCTCCTTTTATATATTTAATTAATATCTTAGTGTTATCCTATATAGTATTTATTTCTGTTATTTTATATATGATTTATTCATTCCCATTATTGTATATATGGTTTATTTATTTCTGTTTCTATCTATTAATACTGCGATTAGTATTACTATACCTTTTACGATTTGCTGATAGAAGCTTGATACACCTAAGAAGTTTAGTCCGTTATTTAATGTTCCAAGTATCAAAGCTCCAACCAATGTACCAGCGATTTTTCCTTTTCCACCAGACATTGATATTCCGCCAAGTACTACTGCAGCTATTGCATCTAGTTCGTATGCAGTACCAGCAGTTGGTTGTGCTGAATTAAGTCTTGATGTAAGTATAAGACCTGCCATTGTAGCTAAAAATCCTGATATTGCATATATCTTTATCTTTACGTTATCAACTTTTATACCTGATATGAATGAAGCTTTTTCATTTCCTCCTATTGCATATGTTTTTCTACCAAAAGGAGTTTTGTTTAGTATAACTAATGATATTACAAAGAATATAACCATTAATATTACTGGCCATGGAATACCAAGTATAAAACCTCTACCTATGAATTTGTATGAGAATGCATCTGAGAAGTTTGTTATTGGATTTCCATCTGTGTATACAAGAGTTAAACCTCTATATATTGTCATTGTTGCAAGTGTTGCTATGAATGGTGCCATTTTACCTTTTGTTATCAATACGCCGTTTATTACACCTAGTAAAGAACCTACGATTAATGCTATTACAACACCTAGCATAGGATTGACACCAGAACCAAGTAATCCTGCGAATACTGCAGATGTAAGTGCTAGTATAGAACCTACACTAAGGTCGATTCCACCTGTTAGTATTACAAAAGACATACCAAATGCTATTAAGGCATTTACCGATACCTGTCTAAGTAGATTTATAATGTTTGTTGGTTTTATGAAGCTTGGGTTTAATACTGTTACAAAAACCATAAGTATAACCAAGGCTCCAATTGGTCCAAGTATGCTTAAATCTCTATTATTGTTTTTTGTTTTTGCTGATTTCATATTTAGTTTCCTCCTGTAGCATAAGTCATTATTTTTTCTTGTGTAGCTTCTTTTTTGTTCAATTCTCCTGTGATATGACCTTCGTGTACTACCATTATTCTATCACTTATTCCAAGTATTTCAGGTAGGTCACTAGATACAACTATGACAGCCACACCTTTTCCTGCTAATTCATTTATTAGAGAGTAGATTTCTCTTTTTGCACCGACGTCTACACCTCTTGTAGGTTCATCTAGTATTAAAACCTGAGGGCTTATTGTTATCCATTTTGCCAATACGACCTTTTGCTGATTTCCACCAGATAGAGAACCCGCGATATCGTATCTATTTTCAACTTTTATTTTAAGTCTTTGTATTAACATATCTACCAAATCATTTACCTCATTGTCGTTTACAAGACCATGATTTACTGCGAATTGGTCGATTACAGGAAGAATTATATTGTCCTTTATTGTTTTGTTTAGGACAAGACCTTCATCCTTTCTATCTTCAGTTATGAAACCGATTCCACATTTTATAGATTTTTGTGGTGAGCTTGTGTCTATCTCCTTGCCATGTAGATATATTTTTCCTGAATCTAATTTGTCCAATCCAAATATAGCTCTCATAATTTCAGTTCTTCCAGAACCCAATAACCCTGAAAAGCCAAGGATTTCACCGGCTTTTACATGGAAGTTTACATCCTCAAAAACACCTTTTCTGTTTAGATTTTTTACCTCAAATATTGTGTCTTTTATAGGTGTAGTTTTTTCTGGATAGTAGTCTGTAATTTCTCTACCAACCATCTTTCTTACTACCTCGTCGTAGTTAGTTTCTGGAATTGCCTTTGTGTCGACTGATATTCCATCTCTCATAACTGTTATATAGTCACAGATTTCAAATATCTCTTCCATTCTGTGAGATATGTATATTATAGTTACACCTTTTTTTCTTAGGTCGTTTATTATTTTGAATAATTTTTCTATTTCTTCTGTCATAAGCGATGCACTAGGTTCATCCATTATTATGAACTTTGCATCCTTCATCAATGTCTTTGCTATCTCTATAAGTTGTCTTTGACCAACAGATAGGTCTTTTATCTTGCAATTTAGGTCTATTTCTATACCTAGGTTTTTAAATACTGGTAATATTTTTTCAGCCATTTTTTTGTTATCCAAAAATCCAAATGAATTTGTTATTTCATTTCCTACAAATATGTTTTGTAGTACAGTCATTTCAGGATAGTCGTTTATTTCTTGGTGTATAAAATATATACCTGCATTTTCTGACTCTTTGATATTTGTAAATTCTGTTTCTTTTCCATCTATGAATATCCTACCTTTGTCTTTTTTGTGTAGACCAGTAAGGATGTTCATTAAGGTAGATTTTCCAGCTCCATTTTCTCCCATAAGAGCGTGAACTGTACCTTCTTTCATATCGACATCAACACCTTCTAGTACTGAATTTGTACCAAAAGCCTTCCAGATGCCTTCCATCTTTACATGCATACATTTCCCTCCTTAACAAATATAACTTAAAGCTAATATTATCGTATATAATTTTATATACATTTAATCTTAAAACCTCATGATTTTAAATTTTATCCTTATTTTGAAGCGATATCCTAATAAGTATTCACTTTATAGTACGATAGCATTATTTATAAAATAGTTACTCAACATTGTGAGAGAGTTATTTATAAAATAGTTGCTTGATACCATGTGAATATTATTTAGTGATTTTTATGTTGTGACACCTAAAATATAACTCCTGATTTTAGAATTATATTTGAATAAGGTGTTGCCTCGCCAGTTCTAATAATTGCCTTAGCGTTTTGAGTAAGTTTTTTAAATTCTTCATGATCCACATAGTCAATAGATATATTATTTAGCTTAGCTATTGTATCGTTGTATTGAGTTGTGTTTGTAGATTTTATCTCATTTGCTAAGATAACTTTTTCAATTTCCATTTCATCCAACATAATGTTCAAAACATCCTGGAAAGAAGGAGTTCCTATTTTTAATGCTAGATCAATTTTTTTTACACCAGATGGTATTGGAAGACCACAATCTGCTATTACAACTTCATCTGTGTGTCCAAGGTCTGAAAGTATCTTAGAAATCTCGCTATTTAAAATTCCATTTTTTTTCATATTTATCTCCTATATTTTTTATTAAGAAATGTAAATACATTTCTCTTTGATTTTTATGATAGTACTAAGAATCAATCTTGTACATTGTATTGAGAAAATTATAAATCATCCCTGTATATTGTATATAAGTAATCTGCAAATATTTCCGCATATAGTATTGAAATTACTAGAGATTACATTTATTTTGTTTTAATATTCCAATTTGAATCGAAATTAGGATTTGCCTTTAGCTCATTAAGTTTTGGCATTCCACCTTGAGCTCCCATCTTTGTAACAGACATACTTGCAGTCAAGCTTGCAAATTTTATTGATTCTTCAATGCTAAGACCATTTGCAAGTCCTGTAGAGAATCCTGCTACAAAGGTATCTCCAGCACCAGTTGTGTCTACAGCTTCTACTTTAAAGCAAGGAACTAGTATACTTTTTTCTCCATCGTTGAAGTAAACTCCCTTAGATCCCATAGTAACAATAAGTTTGTTAGGATATAGTTTGACTGCATCTTCAATATTAAGATGAGGGAACATCAACTTACATTCAGATTCGTTAGGGATTAAGAAATCTGCATTTTCAATTATATAATCCGGCATATCTCTGAATGGGGCAGGGTTGATTACAGATATTATTCCTTTTTTCTTACATATTTCAACCATTTTTACAACTGAATCTTCGCTAACCTCATTTTGAGCTACTGCAATCTTAGCATCGGAAAATATAGAAGAATTTTTTTCTACATAATCTGAATTGACAACACCGTTTGCCCCAGGAACATAGATTATTGAATTATCTGCTTCTGAAATAGTAATTAAGGCTGCTCCTGAAGAAGTATGTGTAACCGTTTCCACACAACTTATGTCTACATTATTTTCCTTTAGATTGTTTAAAATTTCTTTTCCGAAATTATCATCTCCAACCATACCAAGCATCGCTACTTTTTGACCAAGTCTAGCAGTTGCAACGGCTTGATTAGCTCCCTTACCTCCAAATGTAGTGAAAAATCGATTTCCCTGGACTGTCTCTCCAACATTTGGTCTTATATCTGTAGTAGCCACAAAATCTGTAGATAGGCTACCCAAAACTATTATTTTGTTCATAATAATACCTCCTATATCTATTTACTTAAAATTTTCGATTTAACAGATGTTTTGCTATCTAAATCTATTAATCTAGTTTGTCTAGAATATTTATCTTAGTGATTTATTTTCTACCAAAAATGATTCTAGTTTAATTTTTTTACTTTTTATTTCTCGATCTTCAATAATGTCAATTAACATTTTTGCAGATTCCTCTCCAAGTTTGTATCCATCGTGGTTTATAGTTGCAAGCATTGGATTGCATACCTTTGAAAATATCGTGTCATCGTAACCAATTATTTGAACATCTTTTGGTATATTCAATCCCTTTCCTTGATAATGCAGTGCTATTGATAGGGCAAATAGGTCGTTACAAGCTATTATGGAATCGTATTTTACATTTGTTTTTTCCAAATAAGATACAAGTTTTAAAGCATCGTTGTATTCGTAACTGTCCGAATAATAAATATCATAGTCTATAAAATTCATATCAAAAACATCCTTTATACCTTTCAATCTTTGTCTTGCAATGTCTATTTGTTGAGGCCCTGCATTTACTAAAACTTTTTTACAACCTCTGGATAGAATTGAATTAGCGCATATAATACCGCCCATGTATTCATCGAAAAAAACGCTATATTTATACGATGTCTTTGCTCTATCCACACCGACAATTGGACAAGATACTTCATTTTCGTCTATAGTCCCAATCGATGTAATAATACCTGCGATATTATTTTTTTCGTATGAATCGATGTATTTTAGCTCATCGTTGTAATCATGAACGTTACTTATTATTAAGTTATATCCATTTTTATTGCACACAGACTCAACTCCTTTGATAACAAGATTAAAAAAGGGATTATCTATTTCTGGAACGAGTAATCCAATTAATCTAGATGTTTTCTTAAAAAGCGAACGTGCAACCTCATTAGGAGTAAAGTTAAGTTCATCTATTGCTTTCTGAATTTTATCTCTTGATTTTTTCCCTACATATCCACTATTGTTAATATATCTAGATACTGTAGCAACAGAAACTCCAGCCATCTCAGCAACATCTTTTATCGTTGACATAAAACCCTCCTAAATATCAAATCTAAATTACACAGAATACAGATAGAAAATTAATATTTAATAAGATGAATTAATGTTTATATATTAAAAATAAACTTTGAGCAGGAATATTTCTAATATAAATACGTTAAAACATTTATACAAGTACAAGTAAAAATAGATATTTTAACCAATTGTCTTGCAATTATGATAATAGTAAATTCTATCCTTGAATAAAATTAATACTTTTTAAACATAAATAGGTTATTCAAAAGTATTAGCAAAAGTGTAACCGTTTACATAAATTATACACTGAGCAATCTGTGTTTGTCAAGAAAAAAAGAAAACGTTTGTGCATTTTTATATAAATATATATGTAAAACCTGTTGAAGCATTGAAAATCCTTTAAAGTTTAAATATTGTGGACTATTAGAATAGTAAATTATGAGTAGGAGATAGATTAGCAAGGAATGATAAGCCAATAGTGATAGACTATATTAAAAGAGAAAAAAAGAATAGTTTATAGTTGTATAGATGTATAGATGTATGATGTCTGTGGATACGAGAGGTTACATCTATATTAAAAGAGAAAAATAAGAATATTTTATAGTATATACTAAGTTAATAATGAGAATAATAAGCTATAGTGATGTTTATATTCATAAAGAGATAAAAGTAAAGAATAAATGTACTGAGTTGATAAGTATTAAATAATAAACTGTATGTGTAGGCTATATTAAGTAAGAAATAAATAAATGTAAATAGTGGAAGTATTAAGTGATAAGTAATGAATAGTAGGCTGTATTAAGTAAGAAATAAATAACTAAATATAAATAGTGGAAGTATTAAGTGATAAGTAATGAATAGTAGGCTGTATTAAGTAAG
>F241_Great_Cormorant__coassemble_506_pt1 | contig 73812 bp, 64 predicted proteins | sample F241_Great_Cormorant__metabat2_high_PE_009 | metagenome-assembled genome bin F241_Great_Cormorant
TAATCCTTGTCTGACTTATTTAGGGTTACAAATAATATATCTACTTTTTTATCTTCACTATAATATACTCCCTCTCTCATTGATTTTGGATTTTTATGTCCTATTGCCGTTAAAACCTGATCCTTTGTATATGAACAGTGTATATCCAAAGGACATGTGAAATTTAATTCTATTTTTTTGTCTATAAAATCTATTTTATTCCTTTGATATTCAAGTAAAGAAATCATTTCATCTTTAATAATTTTTGATTTATCTATTTCCTTAATTCCATAGAACAAATCCTCTGAAAACTTTTCTGAATACTTATCTTGCCATATTGTATAATTAAACATTTTAAGCATTATTTTTTCTTCTTCATCTATCTGTTTTCTCCTTTTTTCATCATTTAGAATTGAAAGAAGAAAATCTATCCATTTTATCGAATTTATATAGCAGAGTTTGAAAAATGATTTGGTAATTACATCTTCAATATCTTCATCAAAATCTTTTAAAATTCCGGCTTCTACACATAATCTAGAAAAGTTTATTTTATTTATTTTGTATATTTTTTGTGGATCTAGATTATACTTTTCTAAAAATCTTTTTAGTGTAACTTTTTCCTCATCATTCAACCTCTTTATTTTTTCTATTAATCCTCGTTTATTTGATAGACTGTATTTTATATTTTCCAATACATATTCTGTAGCCTTTTTTTCTAATTGTATATAGCATCCTTTTGGAAGGTTTGAAAAACCAGCTTTTATTTCCTTTTCCAAATTTGCATCTCTGTCATCTAGAAGTGATTTGAATTTGTCTTCAAAGGAATAGTTTTTATTGGAATGTCCTATAAAGTCTAGTACAGTAAGGTAGTCTTTACTTTCATGTAGTCTCAATCCTCTTCCCAACTGTTGTAAAAAAATGGTAAGGGATTCAGTCGGTCTTAAAAAGAGTACCGTATTTACAAATTTTATGTCTACCCCTTCATTATATAAATTTACTGTAAATATAAATTTTATTTTACCTGACTTCAAGCTTTCTTTTGCACTTTCTCTGTCTATTTCACCCTTTTCTGAATTCGATGTTAAGCTAATAGACGGTATTCCTCTTTTATTAAATTCTCGTGCCATAAATTTAGCGTGTTCAATAGATACACAAAATCCTATTCCCTTTACTTCATCTATATCTGTAACGTATCTATCAATAGATTTAACAATATGTTCAACTCTTTTTTGAGCTACTTTATCACTTAAATATAATATTGATAATTCTTTTTTATCATATCCCCCTCTTACCCATTTCACATCATCTAGATCAACTTCATCAGTTACTCCAAAATATTGAAAAGGACATAATAGTTTCCTATTTATAGCTTCTGGAAGTCTTATTTCAGATGTAATATTGTTATTAAAAATTTCATATAATTCATTATGTTTTCCATCTAGTCTTTCAGGAGTAGCAGTAAGACCTAATAATATTTTGGGATTATAATGCTCTAATAATTCCTTGTATGATTTAGCTACTGCATGATGTGTCTCATCTATTACAATATAGTCATAGAAGTCTTTGGATGTGTATTCTGTGAATTTTTTTAAATTAAATGTTTGTATGGAAATAAACAAATGATCAATATCCTGTGGCTTATAATCTCCTACAAACAATTCTCCAAAGTTTTTATCTTTGAGTACAGCTCTGTATGTTTCTATACTCTGTTCTAAAATTTCTTTTCTATGTGCTACAAATAATAACCTACAAGGTTTATTTGGATTATCATTTCTAAATCGCTTGTAATCAAAGGCGGATATAACTGTTTTTCCAACACCCTCTAATGTCAAGTCTATGACATAAATTTCTTACATTATCGTAAAAAAAGTAAGGCTTGTTACACCTTACTTTTTAATTTTAATTATATTCTATTCGCTCTATCCCTTTATCAGATAAATATATAGCACTTATATATTTTTTTACAGTTTCATTATTATATTGTTTTATGCCTGAAGTCTTCTTAACAATATCTTCTATTTCAGATATTCTTTCATTATTTGAATCTATATCCATTTGAATATTATCTTTAATTCTTTTAAATGCTTCTCTATCAATCTTTTCTAATTTATAGTCCTCGAAATAACTTAACTTTTTGTCACTTAATCTTTGATTTAGTTTTACGAGTTTATCTTTTTCCTTCTCTAACTCAAGCTTATCTTCGTTTTTTATATCGAATTTGGTTCTTAGTATATCTACAATTTCTTTTTCAACAATTCGTATATCAACAAATCTTGACTTTAGAGAATTACTTCTACAACTTTTACAATATAATAATGGTTTTATATCAGAGTTATTTATAATGCTGAGTGCATAACCACATTTCTGACATTTAACAACTCCTAACAGTATACTAGGTACAGAATATTCCTGTCTTTTTTTAAAGCCGTTCCTGTATCTAGCATTTAGTAACAATTGAACTTTATCGTAATCATCTTGACTTACAATCGCTTCATGATGATTATGTATTTTCTTCCATTCTGCTTTTTTATTATTAGTACTCTTTCCACCATCTAACTTAGTTTTGGTGCTTTTATTAAAGACAAATGTACCAACATAGGTTTCATTGATTAGAATTCGTCTTATCATGCTATGTGACCAAAGAGATTTTGAAATATCTTTTTTTGTACGACTATTATATAAATCATATCCTACATCTTTACTTCTTTTCCGTCCTGGTGTTATAATGCCTTCCCTGTTTAAAACTTTTGCTATATCCATTAATGATTTGTTCTCTAATGCCAACTGAAACATATAACGAACATTATCTGCAGTTTCAGGATCAGGTATAATTTTTGTATAGTCATTTGGATCTTTCATATACCCATATGATGGATAACCTGTTATATATTTGCCTTTATTATATGCACTATGTAACGTTGATTTCATTTTCACAGATAGCTCTCTGCAATAATAATCGTTTATAAGATTTTTGAACTGAATATCTATACTCGTTCCATTTTGCACCTCAGTTTTGCTATCATATCCATCATTAATTGCTATGAACCTTACACCCATAAATGGAAATATATTTTCTAGATAGTTTCCCATCTCAATGTAATTTCTCATAAACCTAGACATATCTTTTACAATGATGCAGTCAACCTGTTGTTTCTTTATTTTTTCAATTAACCTATCTAACCCTGGTCGTGATATTGAATTTCCACTGTAACCTTCATCAACAAATTCTTCTAAAATACTATTTTTTAAATCCTCTTGCTCTTGAATATAGCGTTCTATTATTTTTCGTTGTGAATTGATGGTTTCTTCCAATAAATTTTCATGTCGTTCTACAACAGAAATTCTCATGTATGCTGCAATTCTACTCATTTAAGTCACCACCCTCACCATTTATTTTTAATATTATCTTAACATCAGAATCAGTAAACACATCTATTCTTTCTACATACTGTCTCAATGTATCTTCAGATATTTTAAGTATTTTATCATCTGATATGTCTTGTAATATACTTAATTCATCTTCTGCTTTTTGTTTATGTACTAGCTTCTCCTTGTCATATTCTAAAAGAATTGCTTCATAAGAATTTATCTGTTCTCTTATAAGTCTTCTATTTTCAATGTACTCGTCTCTAGTAATTTCATCCAAGCTATATTTTTCATAGGCTAACTTCATGTCATAGTTTAACTTATTTAATTTTAGATGGATAGCCTTCTGTTTTTTATCTATGCCTTCTATTTTAAGTTGCAATAAATTTTCGATTTTTTGTTTGGTATTTGCTCCATATAAATCATATCCAACAGCTTTTCTCAACCTATCTAAAACTATTAAGTCTAATTTATCTTCAAAAATCGATATATAATCGCAGTCTTCCACATATCCGTTATGTTCCCTGTTAGTAAACTTGTAGTAATATCCATCATAATCTTTTCTATAAGATTTTACACCTATCCTTTTAAGACTTACACCTGTATTGCCATCAAATATTAAGCCTTTGTATCGATTTACTGGATCACGTTCCCAATCATACATCAATTTGAAATAACTTTTTTTAGAGTTTTCGTCTATTTTCTTCTGCACCTCATAAAACAATTCTTTAGGTACAATTGCTTCATGATTATTTTCAACTATAATCCAATCTTTTTCGTCCTTTCTGACATAATTACCATGACGTTTACCGTTGGGAGTTGTCTTAGTAGCTTGAATCAAATCTCCTACATAAGTTTTATTACGCAACATATTTATAACTGTACCTTTTCTCCATTTTGGTTGTCCTTCTTGCCAAGCTATATTCTTAGTCTTGTAATAAGCAACCGATGTTGCAACCTTATTTTCATTAAGATACTTAGCTATATCTAAAGCAGATTCTCCTTCATTATACAATTGAAATATTTTTAAAACAACTTTACTACTAAACTCATCAGGTTCCAGTCTTCTTCCACCATCCTTCGTCACAACTTTATAACCAAAAGATGGATTACTACCTATAAAAAATCCATTTTTCGCTTTGTTATGCTTACTCGTTTTAATCTTCTTTCCAATATCCTTAGCATACATATCATTAATTAGATTCTTAATAAGCATCTCAAAAGATAATCTTGGATCTATTCCATTTGCTGTGTCTATTTTATCTACAACAGAAATAAATCTCACTCCTAAAAACGGAAACACCTTATCTACTAATCTTCCCATTTCTAGATGCTCTCTTCCTAGTCTAGATAAATCTCGAATTACTATACAATTGATTAAACCTCTTTTAATATCTGCCATCATTTCTTGATATCCAGGTCTATTAAAGTTTGTACCACTGTATTCATAGTCAGAATATATCTTTTTCACTTGAATATTAGCCTTGTTTAAATATGCTTGACATATTTCTATCTGAGATTCTATTGACCCAGACTTGTTTCTCCATTCCTCAGTTCTTTCCCTAGATAACCTTGTATAAATACAAGCACGATAAGGTGATGCTATAGTATTTTTCTTATCTGGAGTATTGTTTCTTCTCGATACTCTAGGCATATACTCTCACCCCCTGTGTATTTTTGATTACAGGTTTAGATAAGAATCTATGCATTGAAATTGTTTTAGCTTCACTATCATTTGGAGCTTTTAAACTTTTTACTATACTAGATAACATATTAATCTTGTCGCTATCGTTGAAAATAATGCTAATATCTTGCTTTCCAGCATCATCTTTTTCACCTACGATGATTTTATCAACTAGCATAACCAAGGAATATCTATCTAAGTTCTCTATATCTGTATATTTAGATAGATGATTAAGCCATGATTCCTTTGACTTAAGTATTTCTCTAAGCTCGTTGTGAGCACTTATTCTATTTGCTATTTGCTCCTCAACTTCAAGTATTCTAAGCTTATATTCCTTTCTAAAAGTTTCAAACTCTTCTTCAGAAATAAGTTCATCTTCTAGATCTAGGTAAAGCGTCTTTCTCAAACGCTCAAACTTAGATTTTTGTGCTTCTAAATCTCCTAAATTTACTTTGGCATCAGAAAAGTTATAATCACTTTTACTAATTTCCTCATACAGCTTTTCCTGTATCTTGATGTGATTTACAAGCAAGAGTTCTAAGGCTTGCATTATATTTTTTTCTTCTACAGAATGTCTACTGCAATCATCACCCTTATTGTATGCTCCACATATATAATATGTTCTAACACCATCTTTTCTTTTAGTCACTCGTCTTGTTAATTGATGTCCACAATCTTTGCAATAAAGTAAACCAGATAACATATCAGGCTCTTTCTTAGAATTTAGCAAATCTCTTGTCATCATCTTATTTGCAATTGCAAACTGACTGTCAGTGATAATAGCATCATGAGTGTCGTATGCTACAATCCAATCTTCTTCTAAAACATTAATCTGTTTCTTAGACTTATAGTTTAGTTTTACAGTTTTTCCTTGAACTAAAGTTCCTGTGTAGACCCTATTTTCAATGATTCTATTAACCATCTTAGCATCCCACTTGCCAAGTCCTTTATTAAAAACTGTTGAGAATTTTACGCCTTGCAAATCCTTATATACCTTTGGCGTAGGTACTCCAAGCTTTGTTAGAGAATCTGCAATTGACTTAGATGAATACCCCTCTATCTTCATTTTAAATATCTTCTTTACTATATGGGCTACATTATCATCAATTACCAAATGATTCTTTTCTTCACTGTCCTTAACATAACCATAAGGTGCAAATGCTCCTATAAATTCTCCTCTTTGTCTTTTAACCTTTTGAGAGCTTTTGACCTTCATTGAAATATCTCTACAGTAACTATCATTGATAAAGTTTTTAATAGGTAATATTAAGTGTGTATCACTTACATCAGCATTATCACTGTCGTAATTATCATTTACTGATATAAACCTTACTCCTTTTTCAGGAAATATCTTTTGTAGATACTTTCCTGTTTCAATGTAATCTCGTCCAAAACGTGATAGGTCTTTTACTATGATAGTATTAAATTCACCTTTTTCTAGAGCCTTCATCATCTTCTTAAACTCTGGTCTATCAAAGTTAGAACCAGAAAATCCATCATCTACATACTCTGAAATAATCTCGATGTTTAATTTACTAGCATAGTCTTTTATTAACTCTCTTTGGTTTGATATTGAATTGCTTTCTCCTTCATCTCCGTCATCTCTAGATAAACGAAGATACATACTTGCTTTCAGTTCTTTCATTTTAATCTCTCCTTAATCTACATTTGATGCAATAGATGTAAGGAAAAGATTCCTATGCTTTAATTTTACCGCATAGGCTAAGAACTGTCAGCACTTCAAAATAAATCTAAATCCTAATATCTAAATTGCATAAATGCTCCACTATATCATCAAGGCTTGTCTTTGTTTCTCCCTGGTAACAATTGATAACTAAGTCACCCATAACTACAACAGCCTTTCCATTTTTTCTTTCTAGTTCTTCTAGATACTCTTTTACGTTTTCCATAATGTTTTCTCCTATCTATATTTTTGTTATTTATCATTGCTTTAAGTTCTTTTATATCTTTAGTTTTCTGACATAGATAGGTGCTACTAGCTGTAGCTACATAGGAATCTCACCTGCCCCCTCTTTCTCGTCCGGCGGCCAACAACGTCTAGAAGTATCATTAGCATCATTAAGATCATCGCTCATTACTTGCTAAGGTAATGCTCAAAGAGATGTATTTATCGCTCGCTTTTTTCCTTCCTCTACATAGGTAGGTATACATTTAAACAAGTATTTTAGAATTATCTTTACACCTGCCAAAAAGGTCTAGGCGTACACTCTTTGCTGCTCCCTTAATGATTAAACGTCCTATCACGGTCTATTCAGTTTTCAAGGTACTTTTTCAAGTTCGTGATAGAAATCTCTACAAGAAATTTCCTCTCAAAACTCTCCTACTTTTAAAAGGAAAATTTGAGCCTAAACGCAAGGTAAATTTCTCGATTTTTTATTTTATTTTTTAGTTTTCGATTATCTTCTTTAGCTTCTTTAAGATGTGATTCTTCTTCCATTGAATTGCTTGTCTGCTCACTCCTTTCTCTTTCGCAACAGAATTTATACTTTCATCGTTATAGAAAAGCTTCATAACAATCTCTCTTTCTTCATCGTTAAGTTTTGCTACTGCATCTCTAACTTTTTGTATAAGTTCTTCTGTTTCTATTACTTTTTCAATATCTACATTTTCATCTTTTATGCTCTCTACAAAGTGTCCATCATGATTTAAGGTAGAAAAAAACAGCAAGCCATTTTTTCTCATGACTTGCTGTTGATACTTTTCTTTTTCAGCTTCTTTCCAATACACTTTATAAACCTCATCAGTAACTAAAACCTTTTGACCTTTAACGTATAAATATTTCATTGTTTCTTATCTCCTTTACTTATCTAAATTAAAAATTCTTTACTTTAAAAATCTCTTTTAGATAATCATCAGGTGGACTTTTATTTTTAATCATGCTCCCTCCTTTTGGGAGATAAAAAAAGACCCAGCTTAAAAAACTGGATCTACATCTAATCTATATTTAATTGTCCTAAAAAAGCTTATTATCTCCCTATGCTAACATTATAAAACATATAAAGTTCGCATTGAGTTCGCTCTTGGTTCAATTTTAGTTCACCTACGTAATTTAATTAACATGATGACCATATTATATTATTAATTTCAATTTAAAATTTGACACCTTGGTCAAAAAATATACATTAATTAATATGCATATATTGGGGCAAGGCGTTTTTCAAACATCTCTTCCGCTGTAGCATAATTTAGCGACCTTCTAGGTATTGAGTTAACAGCATTGGCGAACCATAGTATCTCGTCATCACTATATGATTCAATAGACTTGCTTTTAGACACGTGCTTTCGTAGTAACCTGTTATGACATTCGTTTTGTGGTCTATCTATTAGATATTTATGCTACTCCCACTTAATTTCTTCATTGACCTTTTGATGAATATCCACTCTATTATCAACATCAATTAGATTAACTAACCAACCATTCAAATGACAGTTCTTTATAAATTCATCAATTCTATTAACTCCATTCATTTCTTTAAGTGTTACAACAACGCCGAACCTAACCCCTACGCCATCTTGGGGATCTAATCGGTTATTTGTTTTTATTTCCATGCCCCAATTCTTAACTGTATAAGAATCTTTTGGTATCATTCTTTTTGTAACACTCTCTGCAATATACTTTACATTATCCCATTTTCTAAACTGCTTTCTCGCTTCACCTTCCAAAAGATAATTTCTTTCTCCATCTAATGTATCTTCTGTATTCTGTTTATCACCTTTAATATCCTTAATTTTTTTATCATCTCCTATTCGACCAAAGTGCAAATTCAATTCCGTATTTGTATAGTCCACCCCCTGCGATCTATCACACAGTGGAAAATAGCACATTGTAGCCTTTGCAATATAGGGGTACTTATTATCCTTTAGAGGAACAGGAAAATCATAATTATAAGTATTCCATTTTTCACTAATATCTGATACCACAAATTTTATTTCATCATCTTTAGTTTGAATAATTTCATTTATATGAATAGGTACAATCCCATGTCCATATAAGGCAACTTCTTCAGGCGTTGGTTTTTCATCCCAACCTCTCGCTGCATCGATAATCATAGCTTTTGCAACTTCTCTATTAAGCCCTAATACATCAATTAAATATGATAATTTTCTTGCAATCCAAGGTGCAGCATAGGAAGTACCGGCAACGATTGCCGCCCCCAAAGGTTCACAAACTCTAATGTATTCTTCTTCACTACCACCATAATAACTTACGTCAGGTTTTGCAAAAAAAGATAATACTAACCCTTTACGAGCATATTTAGTAGACAGCCCATTCTTGCTAACTGAATTGACAACTATACTATTAACAGAATCTGCTGGAGAGCCTATTTTGACTATATCTGCACTCGGTTTATTTGTTCCGGCTACAACAAATATTACATCATTTTCAAACTGAATTTTGTCTAACGTTGCAGCTTCGGCTGAAATAAAGTTGTCATTAATTTCCTGATTACTACCAAGCGAAATATTCCATACCTTTATATCTAAATTATTTACTACAATACTCTTTATTCTTTTTATTATTGAAAATGAAGAAAATTCAGCACCTACCGCCACTCCAAAATGCCTAACCTTAAACCTTCCACAGCCATCATCCAGCCAAGGATTTAATCTTGCTCCATCAACAATAATAGAAGATACTGCCGTTCCATGATTATAGTCGCTTGGTTTTTTCGGTATATCTTCTGATACCATATCGTGATATTCAACCCAATCGCTGAAATAAACACTTTTATCAAATAAGGTATCTATCACCCCAATTGTCGGTTCAATAGTTGGAGAGGGTATACTTACCATATTTGTTTGATAATCTTTTATAAAATCATCCGGTGATAAAGTTGACAAATCAACGGTTGACATCGAAACAAGGTAAGCTGCTTTTTCAAAAAGTACTTCTACTTGATTTGCATCTAAATAAACAGTTTGATTATCTAAAATTCGGCTATTTAAAATATCTATCCCTAATTTTTCAAACAATTCTTTTGGATTTTTTTTTACATTATACAAAGTTATAATGCTCTGTTTTACATCTATTGTAGGTAGCTCTACCTCAAAAGAATCAACATATGACACATCTGATATCACCTGTTTAAACATAGACATACTTACAGACGAATCGTTGAAAACTGTTGAATTAACAATTTTTTTATTTTCTAGTATATCCTTGCTAATCTTGCCTGCAAATTTTTGTGACAATATATTTGAAACATCTTTAATCAATTTTATACTTTTTATCAAATCATCTTCATCAAAAAAATATGTGATGATGTGTTTGCTCTTATCTCTATTAAATTTTGCTCCAACAATTGCATCATTAGACTTCATCCCTTTAAAAAGTCCTGCTATTCTATTGCTTTTCGCTACAATCTTGTTGTAATAGACACTAAGCAAAATACCATCAAACGGCTTTGTTTCTTTATCCCAAAACTCTTTAATCTGGATTAACTGAGATCTTAATCTTGACAAATGGTTTATAGTGACCACCACTTTTCCGTTCATGGATATTCCTCCACCATAACCACCTCTATGTGCTTGTATAAATCGTTTCCCTTTTAATTCCAAAACATTATTCACTGTCTACTTCCTCCTTTTTCAACTTTCTTGATACAGCACTTTTAGACTCTCCTTTTAATTTTTCTATTTCTCTTACAGTAAATCCTTCCTCATGAAGTTGGCTTACATCCTTTTGATCCAAGTTTCCTATCAAGCTATTATACAATCTTTTCAAATAATCATACTCAGAGCCAATATCACAAAATGCAAGTGATGTTTTTATAATGTTTTTTAACTCTCCTGGATAAGGTATTTTATTTGCAATCCTCAATATTTTTTTTAATAATCTTGTATCCTTGGATATTCCTTTAAAATTTTTTATAAATGAGGAAAAATAATATTCAGCAACTTCTATTAGATCCTCATCACTATACCTATTGAAATTAATAACAGCATCAAATCTCCTTATTAATGCTTTATCAAAATTTGAATATAGATTAGTTGTTGCAATAAGTACAATTTCTTTATTAAGATCAGTCAATCTGTCTAATTCTCTTAAAATTGTGGATGTTACTCTTCCCATCTCTCTAATATCATTAGAATTAATTCTATCCAATGCAATAATATCAATTTCATCAAACAATACCACAACTTTATTTGCATTTGGAATCATATTTATTTCTCTAAATACTTTTATTATGTTTTTATTAGTCTGACCCAACTTGCTATCTATCAAATTTTCAAAATCTACCCTAAAAAGAGATCTATCCAATAATCTTGCAACATTTTTAGCTGCTTCTGTTTTTCCACTTCCTGGTAATCCTTCAAATAAAAATTTATTAATACCCACATTGTGATTTACAGCATTGATAATACCTTTTATATCTTCTGTTATTTCAAGTGGTAAATTTAAAGCTTCTAAATTCCTTATTTCTACTTGTTTTAGAAACTCGCTTTCAAAATCACTACTTTGTGGTGAATATAAATTTGATTCAGATATTAATCCCATAATATATTCAGCTAACTGATAATCTCCTATACTATCAAAATATCTTGCTATTGTTATAGCCTCATTTCTAAAAGAATTTTCATTTCTTTCCACATGGTATTTTATTAAATTTAAAACGTTTTGTTTTTTCACATTATTACACCTCCTATCTTTTCATTATTATATCACTTCTAGGGACAAATATCTATATTTTTGGGACAATTTTTGTATTTTTTTATTTATTATTAGCACTTTATTTTCCTTCACCTACAGAAATATAGTGTTTCCAGTACGTTTATAAAATTAAACAATGCATATATAACATTATTATATCTATTCGTTGAAACTTCATATCCTATACGCTCATAACTTCTTCTTTTAATTCCTTTAAGGCGTACCCCCAAATAGATACTCCCATCAAACTTATTGCTTCTTTTTTTCGCTTATAGAAGGTAGTCTTTTCTAGACTTAATTTCATCATTATCGTTGTGTCTTTTTCTTTTTCCTTAGCAAAATATACTCTATCTAATATCTCGCTATATACCTCGCCATAAGATGGATATGCTTTAATCATTTCATTTGCTCTATCAATCAAATCTATTAGCCATCTTGTCTCAAATAAGTAGCTTACTCTCTTTTCAAATTGCTCTCGTTTTTCATCTGGAGCAAAGTCTCGTAAAAACTCTAAAGCTTTATCAAAATCTCTTCCATAAGTAAACGAAACCTCACATACCATCTCATTTGTTTTGTTGTTAATTGCCCACACAACATCTCTGTATACTTCAAGTAAAATTTTAGTTTTATGCCATATCTTATCTTCATCTAAACCTAAATTCTCGTACAGTCTTTTTATGTCTTTTTTCTTTCTCAATCAAACCACCTCCTAGCTGGTAAATCTATATAATCTTGTTTAAATTACTACAAAGCGAAATTCCCCTATTTAATTTACAGAAACTTATTTCTTGTATTGACTTTATTTGATGTAAATAGTAAAATTAAAGTAAATTAAGTTCTGTTTTAATTAGATTATATCAGAAATAAAATTCTGTTGTCAACGAAAAACTTTTGCAAAACAGAAATTAGATTCTTTTAGAAAAGGCGGTGTATTAAATTCATGGATTTTGGAATGATTTTAAAAAATTTAAGAAAAGAAAAGGGCTTAACTCAGGCTCAACTTGGTGCTAAAATAGGTGTCACTGAGAAAACTATAAACAACTATGAAACTAAAGGTAAAAGACCTAGAAATATTGATGTATACTATAAGTTATCAGAGGTATTTAATGTAGGTATGTCAGACCTTGTAGGCGAAGAAGAAGCTTTCTACTACAATGCTCAAAAACAATACGGATATAACGGTAAAAAGCAAGCTAGAGAACTTGCAAAAAATCTATCTGGTATGTTTGCAGGTGGTGAACTTCCTGAAGAAGATGCCGATGTAGTTTTTAAGATGATACAAGAAGCTTACTGGGAAATGAAATTAGAAAATAAGGCAAGATACCAAAACAAAACAGGTGACTAAATATGAATGTTGAAGAAATTCGTAAAAAGGTAAAAAGGCTTAAGAGTAAATATAAAACTAATGATCCATACCAACTACTAGATTACTTAAATATTCGATTACATTACTTTCCTTCTCCTACCACTTCACTACTAGGAATGTATACTAAGGTGCTTAATGGAAGGTTTATCTACATATCAAGTGAATTAGACTATAAAGAACGTTCTGTAATAGCACATGAACTTGGTCACGATCAACTTCACAGATTTCTTATGAAGAAAAAAGGTCTAGGGAGTTTTAATTGCATCTCAAATATGAGTAACAGATATGAAGATGAAGCTAATTGCTTTGCTGCTGAACTGCTTATAAGTGATGCATCAATAGTCGATATGGTTGCTTGTGAGATTCCTTTACGAAGCTTTGCTTTTGAGCATAACGTATTAGAAGAACTTGTAATCATCAAGCTTAAAAATTTAGTAGATCTTGGCATCATAGATGTAGACATAAACAGCTTGACTAAGCCACAGGCTAACTTCTTAAAATATGAAGAATTAGTCCCTGAAACATGGGACGTATGTTAAAAACAATATGTATAGCTTAATGCTTATATCTTAATTCTAATGAGATAGCAAGCACAGTAAATGCATATGCACTTACGAAAAATTGATGAAGCAGGATACTATCCCCTGCTTCTTTTTTTATCAATTTTAACCTTGTTAGGGAGAACCCTAAGACCCCAAAACAGCTTACAAAGGAGGTAAATTTTATGGCAAATAGAGAACGAAAAAACGGTTTATACATCATGCTAACCGATGAAGAAAAAGAGCTTTTTGATAAAAAACTTAAAGAAAGCGGACTTAAAAATATGAGACAACTCATCACTAAATCAGTCTTAAGTAGAGATATTTATGTAGTAGACACTACCCCACTTTACGATATGAATACGCTGTTATCTCGCATCAGTTCTAATATTAATCAGATTGCAAAAATAGCAAATACCAATGGTGTTACATATAAAAAAGATATTGATGAAATCAAAGAAATGCAGCACACTTTTGCAAAGGAAATCTTTGAAATAATGAAGCTTTTAGGTAGAGGTTAAAGCTTATGGCTATTACGAAAATCCATCCGATAAAATCTACTTTAAAGAAAGCAATCGATTATATAACAGATAAAAATAAGACTGAAGAAATGATACTTGTATCTGCTTATAAGTGTCATGAAGATACTGCTCATGAGCAATTTTTACATACTAGAAATAACAAAAAAACTAAAGGTTCTGTGCTTGCTAGACACTTAATTCAATCCTTTTTACCAGGAGAAACCACACCTGAAGTTGCACACGAAATTGGCATGAAGCTATGCACTGAAATCCTTAAAGGTGACTATGAATTTGTGCTATCAACTCATCTAGATAAAGAACATATACATAATCATATACTATTCAATAATGTGAGTGTTACTAAGGGTAAATGCTATCAATCTAATAAAAGAACCTACCACAAAATACGAAGCGTGAGTGATAGATTATGCGAGGAAAATGGGCTTGTAGTCATAGATGAATACTACCGTAAGTACAAGGCTAAATTTACAAATATGGGTCATACTTATGCTGAATATGATGCACGAAAAAAGGGAACATCTTGGAAAAGTAGGCTTGCCTTTGATATAGATAGATGCATCAAAAAGGCTAGAGACTGGGAAGAATTTTTATCTTTGATGGAAAGCTTAGAATATGAAATTAAGCAAGGAAAATATATTGCTTTTAGGCACAAGGATAAAGAAAGATTTACTCGCTCTAAGACTCTTGGAGAAGATTATATTGAAGAAAAAATAAGAGAAAGAATTGCATCTGAAAAGAAAAGAAATCAGATTCCTATCTCTTCTACTAAGGCTATTAAAAAGGTTATAGACACCACTAATAACAATAAATATAAAGAGCATAAGGCTTATGAAATGTGGGTTAGAAAACATAATGTCAGTGCTATTACAGACACCATACTTGAGATGAAAAAGATGGGTATTACAACTAAAGCTGAACTTGAAAATCGAATCGAAAAAGCCTATGAAGATAGACAAAATATACTAACTAAGATTAAAAAAATTGAAAAAAGACAGACCATGCTAGATACTGCTATTGAAGATGTAAATACGGTTTTGAAGTATAAAATCATAGCTGATTATTCAAAGAAGAATCCTAACGATAAAGATTTTAATAGGGAGTATGAGAAAGAGATTAAGCTCTATAACAGTAGCCTAAAAAGGCTTAAAAAGAATTTTAATAAGCTTCCTGATACAAAGGCTTTATATGATGAAAGAATGAGTCTAGAAGGCAATTTAAAGCCTCTAATAGACGAGCTAAAAGAGGCTGATGAGCTATCTAAAAAGCTATACAATCTTAACAGAAACTTTGATACTTATGAGGTTAAAGGTTTAGAAAGATAAGCTCTATCTGATACATCTAGTGTGAAATTTTTTTGTAAATATTCGTGGATTTTTTCTAAAATCTGCCTATATTATATTTTAGACATTTTTCAGAACATAAAAATAAGACCTACAATCCTTGAGGTATCCCCTCTTGGAAAGTAGGTCTTTGTCTATTTTATTTTATATATCAATTTATGCATCCACATCTAAAATTTCTAGCCTATATCTTGCAATCCATGCTCCAAGTGCAATGCTTAATATAATGAAGCCTATGTAATTTACAGTTGGGCTACTGAACAGTGAAAAGTGTATAGGTGTTTCTGATTTCATTACAAATGTAGCGATTCCCTCTAGAGGTTCTATAATAAAATTCGCTGCATAATATACACCTAATGCTCCTATCCCCCAGTTTACAATATACCCAACAATCGGTATAGAAGAAATCAATCCTAATAGCAGAAAATACGCTATGCAAAACAAGAGTGCAAATATTATCGCCCACACGATGAGCTGTTTACCTTCGGCAAAATGAGGTGCTATATATTTGTAACCAAGCATCGCTCCCAAGCCACCGACCATAACAAAATCTATGGCAAAAATGGCTATTTTAGATATGGTTAGGTATGATTTTATAGCAAGGTTAATTGCTAGTCCAAATACCATCATAAGTATTACAAATGCTATTATCATAGACTTTCCTCCTAACTGTCTTTATAGTTATATTTTACCGCATGGATGAGGGTTTGTCAGGAGGGAAGTTTTTTTATTTCTCTTTTCTATACGTCTGCATAATTTCATCAAAAATCTTATCATTAAGCCACTTACTGAAAGTTGGATTATTCGTCCATTGTCCAAATAATTCCATGTTATCTTTCATAATTACTCTAAACACATCTTTCATTGCTGATAGATATTCGATTTTGATGTTCTCCAAATCTGAGTTTTCTATAGCATTTTTGAATTTTTTATTTTTCATAACCATTTCGGGTAATGCTAGAATCTGGCGAGCAACATTATCCTTATCTTCCCATTCGATATTTCCAAAAATATCATTAAACGCACTAACAATATTTTCTAATGAATCTAATTCTACTTCTGTTTTTTTGCCAGAACCTATACTCAATCCTTTAACTTTACCATCAGTATCTTCTAATATAATATCGATAGTATTTTTCTTCTCGAGACGATAGCTTTCCAAGTCAATAGATTCTAATATCCCAATAGATAAATCATCACCTTCTGGTGCTGGTAATCTATGAATTAGCTGTTCAAAGAATATAACCTTCTTTTCCCAGTCCATTTGTCCAATTGGTAGAATGGCTGCCAGAAAATTATAAGTTCTAATAAAGGATTTTACACCACTCTTAAATTCGACTTGATCTTCTTCGGAAAGATCTTGATATCTTCTAACCACAACATCGAGAATATAATCTAATTTGTCTCTAGAACTATTTTTTAAAAATAACTCAACTATTTCGTCAACTTCATCCTCTTCGTATACATACTTCGAATCTAACATTGAAAGAATATTATTTAATTTATTCGGATCTGTTTCTCCTTCAAGTTGGGTTTCTTTATAATAAGGCTGAAAAGCTTCCATAATATGCTCTGATTCATTGGCAAAATCAAGAACACAGGTGTCAATTTTATATTTGCAACTTCTATTTAATCTAGATAGAGTTTGTACAGCCTTAACATCATTTAAAACCTTATCTACATACATTGTGTGTAATAGCGGCTCATCATAACCTGTTTGGTATTTGTCAGCTACAACGAGTATTTTATACTTATCTTCTTTAAATTTTTCAGGCGTTTCCTTATCCGAAAAACCATTTAGATTAGATTCTGTTAAAGTTTTTCCTCCATATTCTTTTTCACCTGAAAACGCAATAATGGCTTCAAAGCCTGTGTTACTTTCTTTTAGAATATCTCTTATAACATAGAAATACTCAATTGCTCTTACTATACTTTGAGTAACAACCATAGCTTTAGCCCTACCGTTAATCTTTTGAGCTGTATTTTCCAAGAAATGATTAACCATTACTTCGGCTTTTTCTCTGATTGGGAATTTTTGACCTTCTACATAGTTTCTAATTTTTCTCTGAGATTTCTTTTTATCAAAATCAGGATTAGCCTCAATCGTTTTAAATATTTTGTAGTAATTATTATAGGTTGTGTAGTTTCTCAATACATCCAAAATAAAGCCCTCTTCTATGGCTTGTTTCATTGAGTATAAATCAAATACCGCTCCAAACATTTGTAATGTTTTGGATTTTGGCGTTGCCGTAAAGGCAAAGAAACTTGCGTTATCAGGCATTTTTCTTGCTTCTATTAATTCATTCAATTTATCTTCAATTTCAAATTCGTTGTCATTTGTATAAGTTCCTGATACCGCCATATTCAATGAAGCTGCAGCCTTACCACTTTGAGAAGAATGTGCTTCATCAATCAAAATAGCAAAATTCCTACCCTTTAAATCGGAACCAATTTTCTCAAGTAAATAAGGAAACTTCTGTACTGTAGTAATAACTATTTTCTTCCCATTCTGCAAAAGATTTTTTAAATCAGTAGAGGAATGAGCATGACCAACAACACTCTTTTCATCAATAAACTTACGAATATTATCATTTATTTGTTTATCAAGATTTACTCGGTCTGTCACTACAATAACTGAGTCAAATGCTTTATTTTCGTTATACTCAACCTCCACTAGGCGATAAGCTAACCAAGTAATTGAATTGCTTTTACCGCTTCCCGCACTGTGCTGGATAAGATATCTTTTACCTACACCATACTTTTTCACATCATTGACTAAATTTGTGACAACTCGGTATTGGTGATATCTCGGAAAAATAAAGGTCTCTGTTTTCTTTACTTTATCTATAGAGACATAAGAGAAGTCTTTAATTAATGAAGTTAGTGTTTCCTTTCTAAAGAACTCCTTCCAAAGATAATCTGTCATTGTTCCATTTGGATTTACTGGATTTCCAGAGCCACCTTGTTCTGTGCCTTTATTAAATGGCATAAAACGAGTGTGTTTGCCATCTAAACGTGTAGTAAAACTCACAAAATTTTCATCGACAGCAAAATGAGCCATACATCTTTTAAATGTAAACAAAGGCTCTTTGGGACTTCGATCATTTTTATATTGTTCTTCAGCATCTAAATATGACCATCCAGTACTTGAAGCCTTGCTTTTTAATTCCATCGTTATTACAGGTAGTCCATTAATAAATATAGCTAAGTCGAGTTCCAATCCTCTGTTTGTTTCTGAATATGTTAGCTGATTCGTAACAGCAAAGATATTCATATTAAACTCTTCGATAGAACTAGGTCTTTTTGAGTCCAATGCGTGATAGAACAGAATCGTTCCTGAAGAAGGGTAACACTTAATGCCGTTTTTTAGAACGGAAACTATACCATTCATACGAATTGCATTGTCTAGCTGTTTAAAAAACTTTTCTTTACCAGAAGGATTATCTAAACTCAAAACTTCGTATTCATGAGGCTGAGATATTTTGATAAAGCGTAATAATCGTTCTTCATCTATGGCATATTTACGGTTATAGCAAAGCTTCATGCTATTAGGATCAACATACTCATAGCCATAGTTTTCACTCAAAAAATCGATAATGTTGTTTTCTAATTCGGCTTCCATTTTTGTATCTCTAACACCCATTTATTCCACCTCCAACTCTTCATTTTCTAGAGTTTCATCTTCATACTCTTCATCAATCTCAACTTGTGATACTTTTTCATATTCAGGGATAACAACATTTCGTATATCTATTTGTCCAGTTACAACTTCCGAAATTAGTGATTGCTTTAATTGTTTTAAATGGTTAATTTTTTTATCAATTATTCCCAATGTATAATTTGTGGTATTTTCAATTGATTGAATCTCGTTTACAGTTTCAATTTGTTTATCAATGGTTGGGATGTTTATTTTTATATTTAAAATAGACTCCGCATTTGCTCTAGGCATTTTTGTACCATATGTCGACTGATTAACTAAATCAACAAAAGAAGAGGAGAGCATTAAATATTTAAGGTATAATGGATTCATTTTAATTGATTCTAGAACAATAAATTCTGATGAACATATTGCATCATCCTCAATAACAATTGCCTTCGCTAAGTACGGTCTTAATTTCCCAAATATCACCATGTTTTTTTCTGCCATTATTCCGTCATTACTATAACCAAGTTCTTTAAACGAAATATTCATTATACCCTTTTTCGAGATGATATTTTCTAAAGCTATATACCTTTTATAAGTATCACTACGTCTAGTAACATGATTAGCTAAATACTTAAGTCTAATGCCTGTTTTATCGTCTATTACCTGAAGTCTATAATCTATATTAAATTGTAATACCTGCTCTATTTGCTGTTTTTTATTCTTTTCTATTTGTATTAGTCTATCAATCTCATTAATTTTCCAATCAAGATAATTGGCTATTTGTATCTGTTCTTCGATGGGTGGAACAATATTAGTTAGTGCTAAAAAATTTTCATTAGATACGGTATATCGTACTGACTTGGAGTGCACTTTATATGATCTATCTTGAAATATTTTATCAAAGACATATTTATAAAATTTGGGATATCCGGAATTTATTTCAAATCTAGAGTACGCTGGACTAATGATGCCTATATAGTTTGACACGTCTGAAAATACAGCAGAAACATCTAAATCAAACAAACACAGAACCAAATCATTTTTGTTGATAATTTGATAAGTGTCATATGTTTCTGGGACTTTTCCTATATTCTTCCCTTTTTTTTGTCTAATTCCTGTTACGCTTAATGTTAAAACATCAATTTTATGACTGTCTTTTCCTATAATTTCTTTTTTCAATTCAAGAATATTCTTATGGCGTTCTAGTTTCCAATGGTTCGGGATTTCCTTTATCCAGGGAATATCCACAGTCTTGTATTCTTCATATCTATTCATAAAGCCCCTCCAGTATTTCCTGTAACATCCCGTCAGACTGTTTTTCAAGTTCCCTAATTCGATTGACAATATCTTCAACTCTTTCAAGTTCTTTTGCTTTGTAGAAATACTTATTAAAGTTTATTTCATACCCTATAAGTGTTGTACTATCATCGACAAAAGCATCTTCATGGTATGGCAAGACCTCTTGTTTAATAAATTCATCAATGCCACCTTCATATGTCAAAGGAATATTTTCACTATCTCTTAAATCTGTATCAACTACTATATTACCTTTAGAGTCAAACCGAATTTCAGCCTTTTCATCCCTGAATATAACGTTTGATAAAAGACCTGTATTCACAAGATTATTGAAACTAGCACCCTTAATTTTCTTATTTTTTATAAGTTTATTAAATTTCTTTTCAAACTCAGAATAATCCATGTGCACTTCTTCAGAACTCATATCTTTCAAAACGTCCATATATGCTAACATTTTTTCTGTAGATTCTAACTCTTTGATTGCTCCAGCTGTATTCTTTAGAAAACTTTCTCCCAACATTTTTTTATCAATATTTCCACTTGAAACACCAATTTTATCAAGTTCTTGCTTAATTTCTTTTATATTTTTATCATTACACAATACAGCTTGTCTTAAAGGTCGTTCAACAGTAACCTTATAATATCCAAACTCTTCATTTGCAAATATTTTGGAGTATTCATTTTCTTCGAATTTAGTATATAACTCCATAATTTTGTTTCGATTTTCTTCACTTAATTCGCAATTTTTATCCCCTAAATTTTTTCTCAAAGGTGTTTTAAAATTGCTTGCATCAATTAATTGAATTTTACCTTTTCTTCTTTCATCCTTTCTATTAGATAAAATGAAAATATAGGTAGTTATTGGTGTATTATAAAAAATATTAGTAGGTAATTGAATAATTGTCTCAATTAAGTCTCTTTCAATCATATATCTTCGGGCATTACTTGCACCATTTCCGGCATCTCCTGTAAATAACGCCGAGCCATTATGAACTTCTACAATACGTGAGCCTAGATCATTTTCTTTCATCTTTGATATATTGTTCAACAAAAACATTAATTGACCATCACTTACATCAGGAATCATTCTAAAGTCTTCCTCACCTTGGTAAGTTTTTACAAATCTTTTATCTATAATATTGTTTTTAAGACTTTTATTTGAACCAATGCCCATAATGTCCAAATCTGTTTTCCATGTTTTACCATATGGAGGATTAGAAAGCATAAAGTCAAAATGTCTACCTGCTGTCTTATCATCAGAGAGTGTTGATCCATAATAAACTTGATTAGAATAGGTATTTCCACCTTTAATCAATAAATCTGCTTTGGCTATTGCATATGTCTCAGGATTTACTTCTTGTCCAATCAAATGGATTGAAATATCCTTGCCGTTTTCTTGTGCGATTTTTTGAATCTTTTCTTCTGCAACAGTACACATTCCAAGTGTTCCACATGCTCCATCATATATAGAATATGTTCCGTTTACTATTTGATCTTGAATAGGACGAATTGTTAAATCAGCCATTAATTCAATAACGTCACGAGGAGTGAAGTGTTCACCAGCTTCTTCGTTATTTTCCTCGTTAAACTTGCGAATAAGCTCTTCAAAAAGTGTTCCCATTGCATGATTATCTAATCCTTTTTGAAGAATTTCACCTTGAGAATTAGTTATGTCATATGGACTTAGATTTAAATTATGATCTGTAAATTTCTCAATAACAGAACCTAAAATACCCGCATTTGTCATTTTATTAAGCTGATTATTAAACTCAAATTTCTCCAATATTTCTTTTATGTTTTCAGAAAATCCGTTTAAGTATTCTTCGAAATTTTTCTTTAAGTTTTGACGATTAGTTTCATTTTTAAGATCTTTTAACGTAAATGCTGATGTATTGTAAAAAGGTATATCTAAAGCTGTATCCAGAGTTTTTGCCAGGTCCCAACCTTGTTTTTCGGCCATGCCTTTTATCTCAAGTATTTCTTTTTTTCGAGGTTCAATAATAGCATCAAATCTTCTTAAAACAGTCATCGGTAAAATAACATCTCTGTATTTACCTCTAACATATACATCTCTTAAGCAATCATCTGCCACCGACCATATAAAGCTAACAATTTTATTGTGGTCTATTGCGCTTGTAACACTACTCATCTATTTTTCCTCCTTATCTTCTTGAACTATACTTATTAAATCACCAATATTAGTTCCAAGTACATTACATATTTTCCCAAGAACCATCAATGACACACCTTCACCTTTTGTCATTTTTGATATTGTAGTTGGTGAAATACCCGTCACTGCAATCAAATCTTTTTTCTTCATATTTTTATCTATAAGAACTTTCCACAGTCCATTATAATTAAACTTCATTTTAATGATAACCTCCTCCATATTTATGGACTTTTCATACTAAATAATTATACCATTTTATGTTATATATTTACAAATTAAAAAACACCAGTGCAGCCGTAGCCACACTGGTGCATCCATTATCTCTCAACGCTTTTATCAACTTTATCTTTTTTAGAATTTTTTTCTACTTCTTTCTTCAATTTTTCAAGTTTCCCTAAGGTCGATTCCTTTTCTTTTTTCTCACTTTTCTCTTTATCTTTTATCTTCTCACTCGATAAAAATTCCTTTTCTTCATTCATTTTTTCAGACTCCTTGTTCTCAACCTGTTCCATTGGATGAACTAAATACCCTTCATCATCTAGCCTAAATCCGACAGCCTCTACCTTTTCTTCATACAAATAAGTCATCTCATTAAAATCAGCACATTCCACAAACTCCTTTATAGACTCTAACGGATGTTTTCCACTTTTCTCATCAACGAAAGAGCCAGTATCAACAACTAAGTCATCTAAATACTGAGTCCAGGTATAATCTACTAAATTAATTTCAAAGTTTATATCATGCATATTATCTTCTGTTGTTGTATAGGCAAGATTTACATGTTTCAAATCAGGATAGTTCTTATCAAAGTTTGCTATGTTTTCCTTATAGTCATATTCACTTTCCATAAAATCTACTATGGACTGTTTCACATCTTGCATAAGCTTACCTTCGTCAATAACTGCATCATTTAATCTAGGCTTATCTTGAGCAGTTTCCTTCTCATGCTCCATAGCTTTTAAAAGCTTAACATATTTAGGCTTAAATACTGTAAAATCCTGTCCTTCCTTATTTTGCACAGTCTTTTCCTCACCTGATAGCTTAACGAAATCTCCTTTCTTTAGGTTCTCATAATACTTAACTTTATTTCCTGTAACCTGTACATTAGTAAATTCACTTTCTCCCTTCTCATTGGTATGAGCAATACTGAAATTAGCTACCTTAAAAGCTCCATTTTTACCTTCTATTTCTTTTATTTCTACATCTTTGACCAAATTACCAACCCTAACATCTAAAGCCTTATTTTCAGCTTCTAGGCTCACACCTTGCTCTTTTAGATTATCTATAATCTCATCAAAGTTATCACTTAAAAGACTCATACTATCACTTTCCATATACTCCTTATAGATATTATCTAAAGCCTCGTGATTAGTAACTCCTTTTTCAATACTGATAAAGGCTTTTACAAAGTCTTCATAGTTGTTTTCTACAAGGTTTCTTACCTTGCGTTCTACACTTCGATATTCCTTATCTGCACCCATAAGTCGTTGTTCTAGCCTATCATTTACTCCCTCATAGTTCTCTTTTTCTTCTCTAGTAAGAAGCTTATAAGTCCTTATATTATCTCTATACTTTAAGTTATCACTCTTAAAACCTGGAATTTCTTGTGCAAATGACAATGTCTTTTCTTTTCCAACCACAAAATGATCCATAAGCTCTATATCAAATACATTTATTAACTTCCTAACCTTTTCAGTTACATTTAAATCTGCATCACTTGGTTCTGGATTCCCACTTGGATGGTTATGAAATATAGCAACACCTTTTGCGTTATCGTGAGATAATACATTTTTAATTATCACCTTAGAATCTACCAAAGATGAATCTCTTGTTCCTTTAAAAAGCTCGTCTACTGCAAGTATTTTATTATCCTTATCGTATACTATTATTCCAAATACTTCTTGTTGATGATGCTGATAGCCTAATTTCAAGTTACTTTTTACTGTATTCAAGTCTACCACTATATCTTTGTTCCTAAGGTTTTTCTCTGCCATAAAGCTTGTAAACTTAGTATAATCTTCGCTATTTCCTAGTTCTTCCCTTGCCTTATACTTAAATGTAGACTTAGTTTCTTTTATCGGTGAATTTTCACTTAAAAACTTTTGCTCATTAGACATTTTTGATAAAAGAGAATCTCTAGATGGAATATGTAAGACTACATCTGGCACTTCTATATCTAGTTTTTTAAAATAACTTTCAGCCTTATCAATATTAGCTTGCTTTGTTTCTGCAGAAAAGAATAAAAATGCTCTTGCTACACCAGCATCTATACCTTCTTTAATTGCACCTAAAACTTCAGCTTTTCTACTAACTCTAAACTTCTTCTGATGAATTGGTTCATTTTTAGTATTAACAAATAAGACAGTTGCTGTATCCTTTGATGGGAGATTAGTTCTATTTTCCATGTAGTTTAGTAATGTTCCAGGATCATTGATAGACTTTTCATATATTCTTATATTCGATTTAGCAAAGTTAAGATAATCAAGTAATTCGTTTACGCTCTCATCCTTATTCATAACCTTGTCATAAAGCTCTTGTTCGCTATCACAACCATATCTTCTTAAAAACTTATTGCTCATCTACCTTCACCTCCTCATCAGCTTCTTCTATGTATTTTTTTGTAATGTTATTTAAGCTAACTGCGTTTTCATCATCAGGATTTTCTTTCAGATATTTCTGTAACTCTATATAACTTTTTACGTTAAATGTTTCTAGTAACTTGTTTTTAAATCTCTTATTCATTGTCCTACCTCCTAAAAAATAAGGGCGAAAGTTTCCTTCCGCCCACTAAAAAAGCAAAGCCTATCTTTCCAAATCTGCTTTGCCACTATCTCTTTCTCGTTTTTCATTTTTCACTTCTTCTTTGTACTTAGTTAAAAGTGCAATAGTTGATTGTTTTTCCTCTTTTTCTGTAATTTCTTCTTTCTTCTCTATTGTATCTTCTTTTTGATGCAAATTATCATCAACGTCATAGGTAGACTCTAAGGCATCACTATCCCTAAAATCCATATCATACCTATCAATTACACCATCATTATCCATATCCATATTGAGTACATCAAACTCTTGTATATCTGCACCTTCCATTACTTCTTGCATAGCTTGAAACTTCTCTAACGTGTCTTCTTTTACATCGAATATTTCTTCCATTTTTGCTTCATCGTATTCACCCATATCTAAATAATCATTGCTATAATCTTTTCCTATGTCTTCTAACTTATCTTCTAATTCATCAATCAAAGCTCTTTTTTCCGTATCTGTTAGATATGGTTCTAGCTTATTTATTAGTTCTACATTATCATCTATCCACTTCAAAGTATTCTCACAAGCACAATACATACCCATTTCATCTAGATTAGAGTATAAGGCATCTTCATAAGCTTTAAATTCACCCATTTGAAGGATCTTATAAAGTTCTGGCTCACTTGGTAAGCCAAACTCTTTTAAAGCTTCCTCTGTACAATCTGCAAATTTTGAAGCATTAGCATAGATATCACTGTAATAAATATTCACTTGAGAATCAGCATACTCATTAATATAATCTGTCATTTTATGACCATCGTACTGATATATGTAGTCAGTACAAATGCTTTCCATTTCTCCATACTCAAAAGGTGAGGATGAGTTATCAAAGCTAATTTCATCTTGTACATTCTTAACATAAAACTTCATTTCATCAGCTAGGTTCTTAGGTACTTTCTCATTCTCAATCAAATACGGATCTACACTATATGCTACATACTTAGGGAACTCTGCATCTATTAACTTATCTACCTTCTCACTGTCCTCAAAGGTCTTTCCTTTAAATAAAGACTCTATTTTCTTATCAAAGTTTATCTTAGCTCCTGTATCCTCAATCTCAATCCCATTTTTCTTAATGTCTTCTTCTGTAATTCTAATAAATTTTCGTCCTACTTTTAGGTTGTATAAATCACTCATTGTTATTTCCTCCTATTATTACTTCTAGTATTTCTTCTAACACCCTCACAACTATACTGTTTCCAGCTTGCTTATAAAGAATTGATGATGTCTTACCTTGCTTATCAGGATAAATTTCTCTTATCTTATCAAAATCTTCATCACTAAAGCCCATAAGCCTAAAACACTCTCTTTCAGTTAAATATCTATATCCACCATCTTCTAAAGGAACAAAGCCAGCATTTGGTATTCTTACTTGCTTTGTTGAAATGGTATAGCAAAATTCGTCTATATACTGAACTCTTGCTTGAAAGTTTTTATGCTTGTCTTCACCTCTCATTTTTCTTAGTATTGATGGTTGATGCACTATATATTTCTTATCTACATCTGTTTCTAAAAACTCTTTTATATGTGGAGCATGCTCCCTTCTTAACTTTGTAAAATAAAAGGCACTATCACGTAAAACACTTACCACAAATACCCTTTCTCTTTTTTGAGGTATCCCAAAGTCCATAGCATTAAGTATTTCAAAACTACTTGAATACCCTAGTCTTTTCATCTCATCAAGATACGAAAAAAAGGGAGTTCTCATTTTCTTATCGAGAACTCCCTTTACATTTTCCCAGATTACTACCTTGGGTTTATCTTTCATTTCTTCAATTATCCGTATGGTTTCAAATAATAGGCTGCTTCTTGTTCCTGTATCCTTATTTGCTCCCTTTTTTAAACCGATACGACTTACATCTTGGCAAGGTGATCCATGCATCAAGATATCTATATTCTTTTCATCTTTCATACTGAAATCTGTTACAGTCATAGGTTTAAAATCTTCGTTATAGAGCTTATTATAGCTTTTTACACAGTTCTTATCGTTTTCTACATAATGAACTACCTCATGCTCAACTCCAAGGTTTATAAGTGCCTTTCTAAATGCTCCAATGCCTCCAAAAAGTTCTACCACTCTTAAAATAGTATCACCTCCTAGAGATTCTTATACTTATCAATAGTGCTAACGATTTTCTTTTCAATATCTTTTAAAAATACTTCCTTACTTAACTTTCCTTTTGCTACATCACTTAATAGCATCTCCCACTCAGCAGTTGTTTTCTCTGATTTAAAATCTTCTTCAACAATAGTAACTAGATTAACGCCCTTTTTAGTAGCTATAATATTTTTCTTATCTCTTAGAGCAAAACCTTTAGCTATTAAGGTTTCTATGATTCCAGCCCTTGTTGCCGGCGTTCCTAGCCCTTTTCTTTCTATTTCAGCATCCTTATCTATATCTTCACTTCCTGCAACTTCCATAGCCTTTAAAAGTGTGTCTTCTGTAAAATGCTTTGGTGCTGTTGTGTATTTTTCTTTAATATCCTTATTTTTGATTGTTAATATATCACCCTTTTTTACATCTGGAATTATGACTTCATCTTTCTTATTTCTTTTATAATCCTTTAAATACCTTGTGAAGCCTTCATCGATAACTTCCTTACCACTTGTCTTAAATTCATAGCTTTCCTCATTATCACTAAAAGTTGCTATAACCTTAGTTATACTTTCTCTTAATGGATATCCTACACTTGCATAAAACTTATTTAGTACAAGCAAGTAGACCTTCTTCTCTGTTTCAGATAAGTCTTCTATAATTGATTTAAATGCTTTTTCATCATCATTTATAGAGCTTGCAGTCGGTATAATCGCATGGTGGTCTGTAACCTTACTAGAATTAAAAATGACCTTAATACGCTCTGTATCAAAGTCATGCTTGCCTAAAATATTATTTATAGTTGTTTCAATCATATCTTCTGATAAATACCTACTATCAGTCCTTGGATATGTAATAAGCTTCTTTTCATAAAGGCTTTGTGCGTAATCAAGGGTATTTTTAGCACTAAATCCGAAATACTTATTACATTCTCTTTGTAGGGTAGTTAAATCATATGGAAGATCTGGTTTTGTCACCTTTTCTTTTCTTGTAACATCAGTAATTGTAATCACATCACCTATTTTATTTTTAAGTTCCTCACAGATATTTCTATCATCAATTCTATCTGAAAATAGACTAAATCCTTCAAGTTCTAAATCTAGTGTATGATATTTTTCTTTTTTGAAATGCTCAATTTCAAAATCCCTTGTTACTATCATATTTAAAGTTGGTGTTTGAACTCTTCCTACTGAATAATTTTGATTGTATAGGCACGAATAAAGCCTGCTTAGGTTCATTCCAACTATCCAATCGGCTATTGCACGAGCCTTCGCTGATTCATATAAATCCTGATACTTGATACCATCTTTAAGACTAGCAAAGCCATCTTTAATAGCCTTATCTTCCATAGATGATATCCAAAGTCTTTCTATTTTCTTCTTGCATCCTGCTTGCTCATATACAAGCCTAAATATAAGCTCACCTTCACGCCCTGCATCACAAGCATTTACAACTGAATTAATGCTTTTATCATTGAGTAGCTTTTTTAAGATATTAAATTGTTTTTTAGTATTTTTACTGACTTCATATTTGTATTCCTTTGGAATGATTGGCAATGTTTCAATCTTCCATTTAGCATATTTTTCATCATAGGCATCAGGATTTGACATCTGAATTAAGTGTCCTATACACCAGCTAACCTTATATCCATTTCCTTCATAATATCCATCCTTTCTGCTTGTTGCTCCTATTACCTTTGCTATACTAATTGCCACGCTTGGTTTTTCTGCTATTACTAACTTCAATTTGTTTACCTCCTAAAAAAATAAGGGTGAAAGTCTTCTCTCACCCTAAAATAGTTTTGTTATTTGATTATTTCATTGACTCATTCTTATTATTTAACATAAATGAAAATCTAACTCTCATCTTGCCTCCTTCACTATCTCTTAATAGTGCCTTAGGTGTCTTTAGATTAAACTTCCAACCTCTGTACTCATTTCTAAAGTCGCTAAAATTCACAACTTCAGTTTGCTTTTCGTATTTATTTCCTACAAGTACATATCTACTAAATATCATTTGCATCCCGTTAAGTAAAATATCCTCACCGTCAATATAACTTCTCTTATCTGGTAGTCTTTTCATCACATCTGGATACCACTGACCAATTTCAATATCCTTTGGGATATCAAGCTTTGCTTTTTCATTCATTCTAGTAAGCTCATCTTTTAATTTTTCGAGTTCTGATATGATTGAATTATCTCTTGAGGCATCAGATTTTAATTTATCAATATCCCTACCACTTAAATCAGTTTGAGTCCCTTTATCTATCGTATTTTTATCTGTTTGAGTACTCTTATCAGATGGTATTTTTTCAGTCTTAGTTCCTGTGTTTTCAGTATTAGTTTCTGTGTTTACTCCAACTGATACATTATTATTTATTGGTTTGTCATCTCCTACTGCTATATCTACTTTATTGTTTTCTGTTTGAGTTGCTGTGTTTTCAGTATTGGTTTCCGTATTAACGCCTACTGATACATTGTTGTTTATAGGTGTATCTTCTCCCACTGCTATATCCACCTTATTATTATCTGTTTGAGTGTCTTTATCTTCAACACTTTTTTCTGTATTTACACCTACTGATACACTATTATTTATAGGTGTATCATCTCCTACTGCTACATTTACTTTATCATTATCTGTTTGAGTGTTTGCGTCTTTTGGAAATCCGAAGCCAGATAAATCTAAATGTATTTTTCCTTCAAAATAATCATCTTTAAAACTTCCATCTTTTGATGTCCACTCCATTATTGGTTCAGTTTCTCCATTTAAAACCCCATAATAATATCTTTCACTCGATAAAATCTTATTGTCTATTTTATTTTTAATTTTAAAAGTATTATTATCCAATTGAATAAGCTCATCCTTATACTTATCAAGTATTTTTAAAGGTAATTCAGTTCCGTCTTGTTCTATAATCTTAGGAACAGAAAAAGTACTTCCAATAACCTTAACTGGTATTCTCTGATTAGTCTTTTCATATCTATACTTTGGTGCATAATTTATAAAACTTCTTGGTCTATTTTTCAACGAACTCAAATCATGGATTTGATTACCATCGATTATGTTAAGATTTTCAAGACTCTCCATATTAGCTATTTGAGATATATCAGATACTGAAGTATTATCTAGTTCCAATTTTTTCAACCTATTTAGATGAGATAAAAAACCCACATTACTAATATTAGTCATCCCATGTAACCTTAATTCTTGTAGGTTTTCTAAACTACTAAAGCCCGAAGTATTAATTTTTTTTAAATTAGCAATTGTAAGTTTTTTTAGTGCTTTTAATCCACCGAGAAGTTCTTGATGATCTATACTAAATGAAAAAATAGACAATTCTTGTAAATTTTTTAAGTTCTTTATGTATTCAAGGTTAAAGTTATATGCATCTGTATGAAAATATGTTAATTCAGTCAGCTGATTTAGCCACTCTCCAGCATGAAATTCTCGCATATTTATAAATAGTCGCTTTAGTTTTTTTAGATTTTTTAAGTTGCTTAAATCACTAATTGTATTATTTTTTTTAGGGTTATTATCCTGTATAGTTAATTTCGTTAAATTTGTGCAATAATTTAAGAACTCCCATTTATCATAATCAGTTGTGTAATTGATATATAAATGTTCTAATAAACTTAATTGTTCTGTAGTAACCTCAGAATCATAAGATATAGCATTACGTCCTAATTTAGTTCTTAATGAATCAACAACAGCTTTTTTTACTTCTTCACTAGGGAAATTAACATTTTGTGACTCCACCTCTGCAGCATATACATTTTGTTGTTGTATCATATTGGTATTAGGAAGCATTGTGCATCCTAATACCATACTTGAAGATAAAACTACTGTAATTACCTGTTTTAGTCTCTTATTCATCCTCTTTTTCCTCCTCTGTTTCTTCATTCATTACTTCATCATTTTCGTCTTCATTGTCATCTGAACTGAAAAAATCATCGTCTTCTTCATCTAACAAAAGCTCATCTTCGCTCTTTTTCTTAGGCTTAACGAATTTAAAGTAATATGCTCCACCAACTACTCCAAGCACACCTAAAATAATAAAGATTATTCCTGAATACCCACCTTCTTTTTTAGGTTCTTCTTTCTTTACTTCTTCTTTCTTCTCCACTACCTTTTCAGGCTTTGGTTCTTCTAAAGAAATGCCTTTTGCTTTTGCATCTTCCATAATCAGATTTAAAAGGTCTTGTTCAGAAACCTCCGTTAGTAGCTGTACATTTTCAGCGTTATTATCATGATTAATAATTAAATGAAACGTCTTTCCGTTTTTTGTTTGGAAGGTTACAAACTGCCTTTTATCAGCCTTAGGTCTATCTGCAAGCCTTCCTTCATCTTAACTTGTCCCCTTATCTGCTGCTTCCTTTCCATTTGAAATACTATCCCTAATAGGATAAGGCTTATTATCAGCACCTACATTTTCAGTAATAGTTGCACGAGCCTTGCTAGGCTGAGTAGGTTTTAGTATATCCTTAGCATTTACAACTGGCGTAGGCTTATTGGCTTCAGGTTTTGATGCCTCTTTCTTATTCACATTAACATCAAAGCTATTATCTTTAGTATTTGCATTATCTTTTGAATTTACATCAATTACAAAATCTCTTTCTATACCTCCTTGATTTTCGATTCCATCTGCAAAAGCTGTAACAAAAAAGCCTTGGCTAAGTGCAAGGCTAAGTCCCATGATTCCTACAATTTTAGTTATTCTTGTCATTATTTAATTCTCCTTCTATCTTTCTTTGATACTGTGCAATAGTTAATTTTGTGTTCTTATATAATCTCCAAAGCTCTGCTTTTTCAAGATCATCTATTTGTTCATCAATGCTAGAAATTTCTTCATCTAGCTTGCTTCTCTTATCTAACATTTTTTTCTTATTTTCTCTAAGTTTTCTATGTTTTTCTCTGTCTTTTGTATTCATATATCATCCTTCCTCCTATCTTGGTCTTCCAAAACCATAAAAATGTCTTTTCCAATAGTTACTATTGATACTTGTATATTGAACCGGATCACCTGCATGAACCATCATTCCATTTCCAGCATAAATGCCAACATGACTTATAGGTGAGCTTGTAGTATAAGTTCCTTTAAAGAAAATAATATCTCCAGGCTTTGCCTCACTAGGTGAAATAGGCGTACAGTAATTTCTATAAATCCCCAAAGCTGTTGTCCTTGGCATATTCTTTACTCCTGAATTTCTAAAAGTCCAACAAACAAAGCTTGAACAGTCGAAATTGGCAGGTCCATTTGCACCAAACTTATATCTCTTTCCTATATGCTTATCAGCTTCTGAAAACAGCTTTTTAACCTCAGCATCAGAAAACTTAAGTCCAGGATTTTGATAGTCCTTCGCATCAAGTATTTCATTACTTTCTAGATTTCCAATAGAGCCTCCTTCACCATAACCGACTAAACCTGGCATATTGCCTCTTGATTCTTTTAAGATTTCATAGTGCCTTAAATTCTCCTTGTATGGTGCAAATACTTCTTTTGCTATCTCATCCATGTCTTTTTTCTTTAAGGTTACAATTAGCTTCTTCCACTCATAGCTTTCTGTTGCTAGATATGACTCATATTCACCTTCCTTAGTTCTCCTGTATCTAGTTACAGTTCTATACCTAGTCTCTGTTTTAGTTTCATAAGTAAGCTTATACATAGTATTAAATAGCCTTGCTAAGTCATCACTTATCTTATCTACGTCCTTAACTTCTCCAAATTTAGCTGTTACGTATGACAGTAGAATATTTTTATCATGTCCTATTTCATCTAAATTAAAGATATACTCATCATATCCAGGTTTATCTGTTTTAGTATTTTCTATCTTCGTTTGAAGGGCTGTTTCATAGCTTGTAAACTCACTGTTGATTTCTTCTAAAACTACTGGTGCTGATAGATAAGTTGATGCCATAACACTTGTCGTTACTGAATTTCCAATTCCTCCAAATATTGAACCCATGTTAAATAGAGCCACTGTTAAAATTAAAATACCTCCTAGCAAGACTAAAAACATCTTTCCTTTAGAGATAATTTGATCCTTTACTCCCTTAACAAAGTTAATAGCAAGCTTCTTAGTTTTGTTTTTAAATCCAACTCCATAAGATTCTTTCATCTTTTTCTTCATACGCCTTTTGTTTAAAAAATGCTTGTATGAAATTCTTTCTTTTCTTGTAAGCTCTTCTTTTAAAGCAGATTTTTCAGCCTTATAATGTCTTTTAAAAGCTATTTTTTGAGCCTTTTCTTCTAACTTATCTTCAGCCTTTTGCCTTAGCTTTTCATTTTTCTTCTTCAGGTTGAATTTATGAGCATACCTATTTACATCTCTTATCTTATCTGAACTTTTTTCTACAGATTCAGCACCTGCATTTTCATCACTTCCATGAGCCATATAGCTAGAAACAAAGCCACTACTTTTATCTATCACCTTATGACTTTTAAGTGACTTCTTACCCTTAAACTTCTTATTTTTTGTTTTTAATAGCTCTTCCTTAGCATCATCGATTCGATTTCTAGTAAAGACTTCATCTTCTGTAAAGTTTTTGACTTTATTCTTATCTTTTATAATTGTGTCTTTATCATCTTTTATGTTTTGATCATTAGCTAAACTCTTAGTCTTACCTTGTTCTTCTAATGACTTCCTGCTTAATCTTCTAGCATTTACCTTGGATTTTTCTTTTAAAAATTCCGGATTCGCTTCGGCATCTACATTTAGGCTTTCTCTTTTACCATCTAAACTTACAGCCTTGCTTAATGGTTTATCTCTAGGATTTTCTGTGAGAAGATTATCATTGGTTTTAGCCCTATTAACCTTATGATTTGTAAGTAAATCATCATTTGGTATTTCACTATGCTCATTAGCGACTGTTCTAGAGTCTTCACCATGCATATACTTTTCTTGATATTCATTATAAAATCTAGTCTTTGCACGCTTGCTTTTAATCTCATTTCTAGTTACTGCATCAGTCAATGGTGAGTTTTGCCTTAAATTATTTTTATTGTTTTTATAGTTTAGGCTTTTTAAATCATCGTTATAAGCATTTGCTCTAGAAATAGTTTTGGGAGCATGCTCCCCTTTTTCATCAGGAAAGATGTGCTCCCATGTAATGTTTTCATTGTCTCCAAAGTTATTATTAAAATCATCTGTGTTAGTCCTTTTACTAGAGCGAAACCCTTTCTTATCACTTCTTTCAAAGTCAGTTACTTCATCATATCCATTAAACCTCTTATCTAATGCTCCCTTTGACTTACTTATACTATCTGTAAAGTCCTTTTCCTTAGAAACTTTATCTCTATAATCAGCTTGATGTCTTATCCTTTTCTTCATGACCTCCTCCTTCTACCTCATCAGGTTTTGTAGTCATCTTCTTATACAACAAGGTATTTTTCGGAAACTTATCTTCAAAAGGAACTATGGTATTTCCAAAGAAAAGTAAGCCCGTACCTTCATTAGAATTTTTTACATACTCCATTTGCTGAGGTGATATTTTTAGTTTCTTTGCAAGGTGGTCTTGGTCTCCACTGGCTTGATTAAGCATCAGTATAAAATCAGTATTGTCAAAGATATTTTCAATTTCCATACTAGCAAGTAAGTCTTTTACGTTTTGCGTAATTCCTGTTGGAATACCACCCCACTTTCTAAATCTCTTCCAAATCTCTACTGAATACTGTGCTGTTTGCTCATCTCTTAAAAGTAAGTGAAACTCGTCTATATAATATCTAGTAGACTTTTTACCTCTATTTTGAGACACCTTATTCCATACCTGATCTTGAATAACAAGCATACCAATCTTTTTTAGCTGTGTTCCTAGTTCTTTAATATCAAAGCATAAAAGCTGCTTATTTAAATCAATATTAGAGTGATGATTAAATACATTTAGCGAACCACTAACGTAAATTTCCATCTCAGTTGCAAGCTTTTTACCTACTTGCTCTTCTTGATTTTTGAGCATTTCATACAAGTCTTCAAGTATAGGCATATTTTCAGGCACTGGATCATTAAAATACTTTTCATAAATTTTTGGTAAACATCTATCTATAACTGATTTTTCTAAGGCACTAAGACCACTTCCTCCAACAACTAACTCAAGCATACTCATAATAAAGTTTGCTTTGTCTTTTAGGGGAGCATCTCCATCTCCATAGTTCATATTTATATCGAGAGGATTTAAGTAGTCTTTAGACTTAGCATTTATTTTAATTACTTCGCCTCCAAAGTGCTTAACCAAGTTAGCATACTCACCTTCAGGATCACATATGATAACATCATCATCTGTAACTAAGATAGCATTTGCCATTTCTCTTTTTGCCGCAAAGGACTTACCAGAACCAGGTGTTCCAAGTATTAAGCCATTTGGATTTTTAAGCCTTTTTCTATCTGCCATAATAAGGTTGTGACTTAGGGCATTTAAACCGTAATATAGGCTAGATTTTGACGAAATAAAAAGTTCCTCTGTTGTAAAAGGCATAAATACTGCCGTTGAGGAACTTGTTAGTATTCTATTTACTTCTATCTTATTTGCACCAAAGGGCATTGCTGAAACCATTCCTTGCTCCTGCATATAGCTTAAGGTCTTAAATGAACAGTTATGTTTATTACAAATGGAGCTTAAGCTCTCAATTGTGGCATCTAACTTTCTTTTAGACTTTGCAAGATTCATCACACTAAAACTCACAACAAACATCTTCTCATCTCTAGTCTGTAAGTCTTGTAGCAAGCCTTTTAAAGTCCTTCCATATACATTTAAATCTGATGGAATAATATCTATATCATAGCCACTTCTCATAGCTTTTTGTTGCTCATCAATAATAGACCTTTGTACATCAGTATTCTTTCTTTTAACCATCTTAATAGCATCAACCTGATCTAGGGCTTCAATATGCATACCGATGTAAATATTATCTTCTATGCTTAAAAGTTCTGCTAAAAATCTATCTGAAAGCTCACTTGCAAGAATTATAAAGTGTGCTGCATGACAAATGTAGTCTCCCATCTGAAAGTTCTTTGGATTTGAAAACTTAAATACTTCAGGGCAAACTTTAGATCTAAAATCTAGTTTATCAAAGCTTTCTATCTCTTTTTCCGTTATGCTAAATGTATCACTTGGTCTTAATACATCATGTATAAGCTTAAGTCTTTCTACTCCATCTAAGCTTTCTGCTCTAACTCCCATCTGTTTTAGGTTCTTAAACATATCAAGCTCTAGTCTATCAAGCCTTAGCTTTGCTTGTTTTAAGTTATCTGCTTTCACTCCATAAACAATGTATTTATCTTTTTTCACTCCGTTATTTCCTTTTGCAAGCTGTTCTTTTAGCATATTTCTAAATTCATATCTAACATCGTCATATCCATCGTTTTTGTTAGGAATATCAATTGCATCCTTTAATTCTCTATTTCTTCCCACTTGATTTACGAAAGAAAACTCTAGACTAATGCTTGAATCAAAGGAATTTAGAAAGCTTGCAAACCTTGAAAATATAACTCCTTGCTCCTCATCCATTAAAAGCTCATAATTGATATCCTCGTATTTTAAGACCTTGTTATATAAGCCTTCTTCAACCTTACATATACCGTTTTTGTATATCTTTATAAATGGTAGGGTATCTTCTGCTGTAAGCTTCTTCTTATCGTGAAGAAAACTAAAGAATGAAGATTTTTTCAAACCTTCATTTCCAAGCTTTTTCATCAGTGAATCATCCTTTTTAAGTTCCTTAAGCTCCTTTTGTTTTTGTATCTTTTTTCGTTCTATTTGCTTTGCTTTGTTCAAGCTTTTTCGCCTCCTTTCTCTCCCTCAATTTCTTCTTACTAAGTCTTACTTTAGGCTGCTGATATTTGCTCATATACATATACTTTAGATATGCTTCACAAGGTAGTCCATCCTTCTCATAAAAGGTTATAAATAATATAGGAAAAGCAAGTATTATCATAAGCGTTATTGCTATATCATTTGTGAAATACTGCCTTGTAAATAAATAGCAAGGAATACCAACAAGACCTGCAATACAAAAGCCTATGAGCTGTCTCTTTGTGAGATTAAACATAAGCTTTGTCTTAACCTTCTTCAAATCCTTTGGTATTTGTACATAAGCCATTTTTCTATCTATCTCCTCTCAATGCTACCTTTTCATTTAAATGTTCAATATGATCATATACACTAGAAACTTCATCAATAAAGTAATCTAGTTCATCATACATAACTCTAAAACCATTTTTTACTTGTCTTAAGTCTTCTTTTCGCTGAGCCTTTAATTGGTCTATTTCTCCTTTTAGGGACAGTATCATATTTCTAACCTCAGCTAGTTCCTCAAATATAATCCCTTCGATTGAATCCTTTTCTACTACTAATACTAAATCTTGCTCCATAATATCTTTCCTCCTGTTTTGTTATTTCTAATGAGCGTTCATTATGCTCTTTGCAATCGTTCCACTTTTTAACATCATCAAACCTAAAAGCACTGTGTAAGCTAATACCATAAATAAACTCTTATGTATGTCTGTTATGCTTACTGACTTAATAATTACTGCGTATATACCTAAACTTATTAGTAGGAATAAACCTTGAAGTGCTAGTGCAAACAAACCCTTGATATAGTTAGTTCCAATGCCTTTCCACTCTCCATTTCCTAGAGTTGCAAACGGTATTGCCGAAATAGATGAATATAGGTAAATTTCCATCATTCTTCCGTAAACAATTACCAAAATAAGTATTGATACTATCTGTATTCCAAGCTTTACTAAACCTGTTTCAAAGGCTATCCCAATAAGCTCTGCTATTGACTTCTCCTTTAAAGCTTCAACCATAGCCGCTATTTGATTTGCATCTATAACTCCACTTGTACTTACAACACCTGCTGCTTTACTAACTAAGTGCTGTGCAACGTCAAAAGATGCCATCGCAAAGTCAAAAGCATGAGTTACTAAGTAAACTGCAACTGCCATCTTGAAAACATACTTGAAAAAATCAAATGAGTTTTCTTGCATCCTGTTTTTCTCTACTACTAGATTTATAAGCTCTAGACAAAGCACTGCTGTTAAAATCAATCCCGATATAGGTATTACGACATTATCATTAATACTTCTAATAAAAGAAAAAACCTCAGAATTAAAACTCTGAGGTGTTTTTCCTACATAACCAGCTACACTTGTAACTTGACTGTTGATGTCAATAAACATAGACTCTAGGTTTCCCTGTATGATGCCAAGAAGCATTTCTTTGAAAAAATCTTTTATTGCATCAAATAGTCCAAACATATTTTATCTCCAGTCTTTTATTTAAATAGATTTCCAAGTAGTGGTATTAACTTTAGACCTATTAGGACAATACCACCTCCCGCCATCAGTTGCTTGATACCCTGCGACTTCGCTCCAGGGTTATCATTACCGTATCCTTCCATAAGATTTACAATACCCCAGCCTCCAAGACCAGCACCGATTGCTATTACTAATGTTTTTAAAACTGCTACACCTTGTACAAAAAATTCCATAATTTATTTCCTCCTGTTTTCTCTTAAAATTCTCCTTTGAAGCGAATTTATACTATTGTTCGCTTATTTATTCATTTTGCTTATCTTCAATCTTGTTATATGACTTCACAATAAAGTTTTTATATATCTTATCTTTGACCTGTCTTTCTTTGAAATATCCAAAGATGTGAATTAAATCTCCCTTTAGAAATTCCTTTGCTATTTCTACTTTATTTCCATATGCTGAACAGTTGATGTATACTTTTCCGTTGCCATAGTTTTTTACTAATGTAAAATTAACTACCTCGATGTTTTCTCCATCTTTTTCAAAGCTTGAAAATAAAGGTTCTTTCACTAAGTTCGCATTAATATTAATCATTTTTTCTTCCATTTTCGTATTTCCTTTCTTTGTTCATTAAACTAAAAAAGCGACCAGATAATATCTAATCGCCTAAAAAATATTATTTGCCCCTAAAAAGCCATATATTTTAGGGGATTGTCGGATCTCTTATCCTCATTCTCTACTCCTTTCAATAAAAAAAGCAGCTAGATTTTATCTCTAACTGCCTTTTTATCTTTCTTTATTTACTTTGATTAATCAAAAAAATCATCTATTATATTTCCGTCTTTATCAAAGAAAATATATAAATGCATTACTAATGATTCTCCATTAATTTTTACATCATATGTTATTTTATATCTTAAAGAATCCTCCCTAGTTTGACAAATATCCGCCCCATATGTAGCTACTTCAAAGACTTCTTCAAATTGTTCTGTGATATAATCTATCTGAAAAATTTCTTTCAGATACACTTTATCATTCATAATATTTTCTTTTATATATTCTTTAGACTTATGAAATAAATCCAATCTAGTAAAATCTTCTTGTATTTGCTTCTTCATATCATATCATTTATGAGCTTTTTCGAATAAATCAAATATATATTTACCCGTTGAATCTTTATACCCAAAGATTCTATAAGCACCATACTCTCCTTTCAATTTTATTTCATGAGTATATATTTTCTTATGTGTTCCTGTTAATTTTTTTATTCCAGCCTGCCCTTTAGGTCCAACAAAACCTTTATTTGCAGCTTCTTTAAACAAATTTAAAACCTTATCTGCCTCTTTACCTTTAAACTGCTTATTTATTGCTTTAATTGCCTTACTTGTGATTCCATCTGAGTATTTATAGGCTTTTAATGCTCCTTGTATTAATTTTTTACCTTTGGTAGTCTTTGCGAATTTGGCAACTTCATCCATTTTTAAGACTACTTTTCCACCTTTTCTAAAATAGGCTGTAGAAGGTAACCCTGGTAATATTGAAGCAGTATCTAAAACAGCCCACCCAAAATTAGCCCAACTTGGTTCGTTAAAAAAATCTGCCCAACTAATCCCAGCCATTACAACGTCAACAACATCCCAAAAAGCTCTCTCTCGAATTACAGGTGTAGGAACTGTGTAATATACTGTCCCATATTTTGTTTCTTCTTTATGAAAAACTGTATAATTTTCATTATAGACATTTTCTGCAGTGTGGTCAGTTTCAATATATTCACTTGCATAAATTATACCATAATTAGATGCTACCAAACTTAACACTAATATTAAACTAAATAATATATTTTTTATCTTTTTCATATAAATTCTCCTTAGTTTTGATATCACAATGCTAACAGAATCTATATAAAATTAAAATATTTCCCTCCCTCGGTTACACTTTTTTCTCCAAAATACATAAATTTCAACAATAAAAACTGGTTACTTTCACATACCCTAATTTAATTCAATTAGTTCCATATTCTTTTTAAGCTTTACTGTGCCACTTCTCTTTAAATACTCCTCAATATCAAAGAAATTCTTTTTGTCATAGTCTTCAAGGAATTTGTAGTTTTTATGCTTTGTTATATCAAACTTATTAGATAGAAACGGTCTAACACCTCTTAACTGAAATATGCACTTGCTTCCATCCATAACTGATAATTCATCTTTACTCATTAAGTCTTTACCAGTCTTTTGATAATTAAGACCATAGCTATTTTGATTAGACCTAGTTTCTGATGTATTATATAAATCAATTGTTTCTTTTCCTAGTGTTTCAGATAGCTCTTTTAAAGTTGTACTCTCTTTTCCACCTAAAAACAAGGTACTATCACAGTTACCGACTATTGTATCTGCATTATCTTTATATATTGCTTTTAATTGTGATTGAGCTTGTAAAATTATACAAGCCGATATCTCTCTAGATCTTATGGTAGCAATAAGTTTTTCAAACTTTGGAATAAGACCTATGTTAGCAAACTCATCAAGAAGGCATCTAACATGAACTGGAAGCCTTCCACCATATTCGTCATCAGCCTTATCACAAAGTAGGTTAAAAAGCTGTGAGTACATAATCGATACAACAAAGTTAAATGTATCATCTGTATCTGAAATTATTACAAACAAAGCTGTTTTCCTGTCGCCTATTGTGTCTAATGCAAGGTCATCATCACTCATTAGTTCTCTAAGCTCTTTAATATCAAAGGGAGCAAGCCTTGCACCACAAGAGATAAGAATAGATTTAGCAGTTTTGCCCGCAGCAAGCTTATATTTCTTATATTGCTTTACTGCAAAGTGATTAGGCTTTTCTTTTTCAAGTGCTTCAAACATTAAGTCTACTGGATTCTTAAAAGTTTCGTCATCTTCTCTAACTTCTGATGCATCGATTAAAGCTAAAAGCGTATTAAAATTCTGCTCACTCTTTGGACTTTCATAATAAATGTATCCTATCAGTGCTGTGTAATATAGCTTTTCAGCCTTTACCCAAAAATCCTCACCTGATTTCTCACCGTCACCTTTAGTGTTCGCAATAATCGTCTGTACCAACTTCAGTATATCTTTTTCACTTCTCAAATATGCAAACGGGTTATAATGCATACTCTTTTTGAAATTGATAGTATTTAGCACCTTAATCTCATAGTTGTTGGCTTCAAGTAATTTGCCACATTCGTTTACAATAGTTCCCTTAGGGTCTGTGACAACATAAGATGAATGCATTTGCATGATGTTCGGTTTTACAAAGAATCTTGTCTTACCAGAACCTGAACCACCTATTACTAATACATTTTTATTTCTAGCATATTTAGTATTTTTCGGTCTACTATTCATAGTTATCCATTCGGTGTTTGTTAAAATCAAGTTATTTTCAAAAACTTCATCCCTATATGGCTCAATATCCTTCTCAGTTCCCCATCTGGCTGAACCGTACTCCTTACCTTGTCTAAACTTCTTAGCCTTCTTACTCTTAAAGTAGATTAAGGCTTTTACTCCTGCTGCAAAGCTAAGACCTACAAGAAAATTTATTGGATATAGGCTTGGAATAAAGCTTATTTGGTTTATATCCACGAAACTTTGCATCAAACAGTCTAATAAATCACCTCCCATATATGAATTCACATGAGCTGAAAATATATCTCCTAGATAAAAAATAAAGAGATAGGGAAAGTTTTCTTTTATGAAAGCCTTGCTATCTCTTATCTTAAATAGTTTTAGTATATCTTTTTTTATATCGTCTATTATTCGCACATCTCATCTCCTCCTAGTTTTTCAAATAGCTTTAACAATATTAATCTTCCTTGTGGTGTTACAACTGTTTGAGAACCTCCTTTATTTATTTCTAGTTTAAACCATTCTTTCAGATCAAAAATGTCTCTTCTGTTGGCATATGGCATCAATTGTCCATTTGCATCTCTATATAGGTATTTCTTCTTTAGCAAGGTTGCAACAAATACTCTTTCAGGTACTCCAATTACTCTAGCTGCTTTTCTTAAATTCATACATAAGTTGTGGTCTACAACCTTATCATAATAATCACCTTTTGGTTTTAGCTCTTCTAAACGCTTTGTTTTTTCTTCTATCATCTTATTTGCTACTACTAAAGCATTAGCTAGTAATTCTTTTTCATCCATTTGTTCTTGATTTAGAAGGTATCCACCATGTTTTCTGATGCTAGGAAGTATTTCTTATGTAACCCAACGTTTAAAGGCTTTTGCTTTCGGCATTTTACTGGATAGCATTATACTATACAAGCTAGATTCGTTGATAATATACATTTTTCTATTTTGACCTGAGTCGGTAAAACACCTTGTCAGCTTACCTTATTCATCGGTGTGCCTTTTCAATGAGTCAGATGTGTCTTTGTATCCTAATATCTCAGCTACATCTTTTCCTACAAACCAAGGTTCTCCATCCTTCACTATTGTTCTTATCATTCCAAACTCTTCATTTTCAAATATCTTTAATTCATTTTTCATATCATTATTTCCCTTCTTATTTTGAGTAAAAAAAAACAGCAAACCTTTACGATTTACTGTTTTTATAAGTTATCTCTTATTTTTTATTTCACTTCACTTACATACTTTTGAATTGAATCACATACATATTCAGCAGTTCCGACTCCAAATTTATCTATATTCCTTTTAAAATCAGGATTTTCGCTATATCCGTAACCAATACCTGAAAATGCTTCTATCGAACAATCAAAAGAATAATGACAGATATATTCATGTAAACTCTTTGCAAGTTCAACATTTTCTTTTGATGTTGCTTCAACTCCTTTTGCCATATTTGCTGCAAATAAATGAAATATTTTATTTAACTGTTCTGTAAATTCTACTTCTTTTCCTTTTAGATTTTTCATAGATTTTTCAATTACATCTTTTCCATACTTATCAATTGCCATTTTTTCATATTTTTTATTGTCTTCATAAACAAATCCTTTAAACTTTTCTTTTGTTGACATAGTAATTTTCCTTTCTTCATAATCAATAGTTTTCTGTAATGTTTCCATTAGAGTTAAGAGTTTCTCTTTTTCCTTTTTCATTAAACTCAGCTGCCTTTTTAAGTGAGATAGTAATTCATCATCATCTTTCTCCATTAATGATTTAATCTTTTTTAACGGAAATCCTAAATATTTATAAAAAAGTATTGTTTGTAAACATGCCATATCTTCTTCTGTATAATATCTATATCCATTCTCTGATTTTCTTGGAGACAAAAGACCAATCTTATCATAATGATGTAACATTCGGACCGAAACCCCACTAATCTCACTTGCTTTTTTTATCATGTACATGTAATCGCCTCCTAACTATCTACAGTATAAACTATGACATTATGTTATAGTCAATGCTTTTTAAGAATATTTTTTTCATCTTTCTGCATCCTTTCTTAATTTTGAGTACAAAAAAACAGCAAATCGTATCGATTTACTGCTTCTATAAACTCTGTTCTTTATGTTTATTTTTAATTTTATCTTTGTCTTGATTTATAATCTTTGATTTATCCTTAGCTTTTTCTAATCGTTTTACAGTCGATTCTCTGTTTTCAACCTTGTCCATTTTCTCCTTGATCTTTCCAACTGCATTTTCAATTACGTTAATATCTTTCGCCTGAAAAAACACAACATATGAATCATTCTCTTTGTCCTTCATAACAGAAAATTTTACACCGTATCTATTAAGGTCTCTTTTTACATCCTTTAGATCTGTCTCATCAAGTTTCATGCTAGATAGCTGACCTTTTTCTACTAACTTACTCAACTTTACTTTGTGTCCCTTTATCTTCTTGTATGATTGTTTAATCCCCTCTTTTCCCAAATCTTTCGTTACCCCAAGAAGGTTAGCTGAAAACTCAATTAAATCCCTTGCTCTAGGCTTTGCTAAGTTTATTACTATGGTTATAGCTTTATTTGCTATTTCTTCGTTAATCAAGTTCCATCACCTCCTGTCTATTTTTCCTAAATTCTTTTTCCCAAGCTTTTAATCTCTCCTCAAATAATCGTTTCTTTTCTTTAGCTTTGCTCATTCTCCTATCTTCTCCAGATACTGAAATTGGAACGCACATATCAAGTACCCTTGAATATATCCTTTTACAAGCAAGTTCATCACTTTTCAAAAATAAATTTAAAGGAATATTAGTTGTAATGATGGTAGGATTGCCGTTTTGTATCCTCATATCTATTACATTAAACAGCTGCTCTGTTGCATATTCTGTATTTCTTTGAATGCCTAAGTCATCTAAAATAAGTAACTGTGTATTTGTAAATTTACTTATATACTCATTTTTATCCACTTCAAATCCTTGACTTAAATCATTTATAATCTGTGAAAAATTCTTCATCCTACACTGTATTTCATATTTTTCCATAATCTCATTAGCTATTGCTGCTGCCAAATGAGTCTTCCCACTTCCAACATTTCCATAAAATAATAAACCTATTTTATCTGCTTTGTTCTCTAAGAATAAATCAACGTACATTTTACCAACTTTATGTAATTCTGGATTATCCTTAAAGTCATCTAGCCTTGCATTTTTATATAAATCAGTAGGGTAACACTTAGTAATCATTTCATTTATTCTCTTTATCCTTGACTTTTCTTTTTCTATTTCTTCTTCCTTTCTATCGCATGCACACTTTCTCGGAAAAATCAGGATCATGTCATTAAATCCCTTGATAGGCTCATTGTCTACTCTTTCTTTACAAGTTTTACAATATACATGTCCATCTTCTTCAAATGCTTTTGCATCATCGTATATAAAATCCTTTCCCATTATATTTATTTTTCTCTCACTCATCTTATATCTCCTCACAAAAAAAGATGTTAGCTATTAACCAACATCCTTAAAAATCAACATCTGCTTCATAATCAGCTAGTGTAAAGCACCTTTTCCCTATGCTTAATTTATCCTCGTCTTGTTTATCCTTTTGATACCAAGATAAAATTGTTGCTGCATGATCTTTATATGCTTTACCTGTACTTCTAATATAAAGCGACAACCTTTCAATGTAATCTTCTAACCTATTTCCCAATTTACTTTTTAGCATCATATAATCGTCTTTATACAGCTTCACATTTTCAAAGCTACCACAATAGATATACTCAGTATAACTATTATTAGTCTGATTATAATTAGTATAGTTATTATTAGTATGGTTAGGTTGTATTCCTTTCACTTCTTGAAGTGTAGATTCTTCATTTCTGAGGTGTAAATTTTTCACTTCTTGAAGTGTAACTTTTTCACTTCTGATATGTAAATTATTCACTTCCTGAAATGTATTTTCTTCACTATATATGCTCATAAAATCTTTAACGTATATTATATTTGGTTTATTAAATCCCAGCCTTTTCTTTTCAATTAATCCATATTTAAGTTCCAATTCTAGCATCACCTTAATAATAGTCTTATTAGATTTGTTTAGTTTCTTCATCATCTCATCAATTGTGAATATGATATACACTCGTTTTTCTTCGTCAATCCAGCCATTTTTAAATGATAAGGTCGCTCTATCTAGCATAATTGCATATAGAAGTTTTGCATCAGAACTCATCTCAAAATATCTTTCGTCTTCAAAAAAGACCATAGGAACTTTTACAAATTTATATTGTTCTACCTCTCTTCCGTAAAAATAATCAAATTTATTCATCTCTCTCACCTCATAAAAAATTTATATTGTTCTACCTCTCTTCCGTAAAAATAATCAAATTTATTCATCTCTCTCACCTCATAAAAAAAGACGTTAGAGATCAACCTAACGTCTTGTAATTTAGCATCATATTCTAAGGGTGTAGCCTTTTTAAAATTTTTTCTAAAATCGCCTTGCACCCCTAAAAAATATTTTTATTAAATTTTACTTTTCACCTTGCTCCCTTCCCCTCATACCTTGCCTAAAGCAATTCTACTTTAAATTGCCTTAAGCAAGGCATGAGTAATTATATATTTGTCCAGGAATCATTGAATTTCTAACATCTATTGCATCTGTCACTATTATGACACAATCCCCTGTAGCGGCCACTATTAAATTTTTATAATTATTTCTAAGCTTTCTATCCGCTTCCAAATAGGTTTCAAACTCAGGACTGTTCCAGTAAGATTCAAATGTAGCCTCTATCTTTTCTATCGTTTCCGGTAAATCTTTATTAGTTAATTTAACATTCCATTCTAGACCACTGGTAAGAGCTGCATTTGACATATTAGAAGAGCCTACATAAGCAGTCGTATATCCATTATCTCTATAAAATATATATGATTTTGCATGTAATCTTGTAATTTTTGTATCATATGTTACTTTTATCTCCGTATTAGATAATTTGTTTAACTCATCTATTGCCTTTATATCTGTAGCACCCATATAAGATGTTGTAATTACTCTTAATCTTCCACCGTCATTTGTAAACCTTCTCAGATCATCTATTATTACCCTCAATCCACTCCATTTTATAAAGGATACTAGCATATTATAGATCATTATACATTTAAAGAGACTAACTTTCCTCTAAGCATATGTTAAATTTTATATTGATCTACGTTTTTCAAAAAAAAATCATCTCCTATGTTATAGTATTAATAATAAAGCACAGTTCAGAGATAATTCTTATGAGTAATACTAAGTTTATCTATATCAATTGTAACATGAATCAGTTGCAAATTCCATCAGATTCATCAGATTGTATAGAGAAAATTCTATTTCAAAAGTTGTTAATAAAGGTTCTTTCACTAAATTTACATTAATATTCTAACTGCTATAGTATCTATAATTTAATTCAATTACTTCCATAACGGTTGTATAATATATAGAGTTAATGGTAAAAAATCCTTCAAATTCTAAAGACAATGAAAGGAAAAAAATACTATCAACGCTTATAATTTATATAGAAAAACATGTCAATCTCGTTGTATAATACTATTTTCAATTTCTTGCTCTTCATCTGACCATATATTATCTACTATATAAAACTTAAATGTTCTTTTCTTAGAAATGTCATGAACTAGGTTTTCTATTTTCTCAATGTGAGTTTGGCTATTTTTAATATCTGGATTTTCAGTTATTATATGAATAATATATTCTTCATTAACTTTTTTTTCAAAGATAACATTTGTGCAGTACTCTTTTTCTTTGTACACCTCATTATACTGCCATAGTTCATAATTTTTCTCTAACTTGCATCTTCTTGGAAAAATGAATATAGCTTTATCTGTGCAAAGATATTCACTAATTAACATATAAATTCCTCCTCTTGCTTTAATTTTATTTTATCATATTTTTATAAAATTATTCAATTTCACTATCTTAACATATGATATTTTACGGATATAATTTCTTTTATCACCTCTTCTAACACCCTCACAACTATACTGTTTCCAGCTTGCTTATAAAGAATTGATGATGTTTTTCCTTGCTTTTCAGGATATATCTCTCTTAGCTTATTAAAGTCTTCATCAGTAAAGCCCATAAGCCTAAAACACTCTCTTTCAGTTAAATATCTATACTTCCAATTTCCTAAAGATACAAAGCCGGCATTTGGTATACTTACTTGCTTTGTTGAAATGGTATGGCAAAATTCATCTATATATTGAACTCTTACTTGAAAGTTCTTATGCTTGTCTTCACCTCTCATTTTTCTAAGCATTGATAGTTGTCATACCGTATATTTCTCATCTACTTCTTTTTCTAAAAAAACTTTCATACCTTGAGTCGTTGAAAATTGACAATGTATATTAGTAACAAAGTTCTCATCACCAAACACCTAATCACAAAGTAATTTTTTGAGCAAAGAAAAAACAGTAACTATTTTTTTGATTTACTGTTTTTATATTCTTTTATTAGTTGTACAAAGCTAAATTTTCTAAATCTACTCCATTTGCATAAACTGCACTTGGTAAAACTATAGTACATAGCATAACCATGGGAAGTATTACTGCTATATGTTTATGTATTTTCTTTTTCTACCTCTTGTGGCTTCGTGGACTACAATTTTTTCTATATACTCATTTATCATTGGTACTGTCAGTTCCTCAATGTCTGTATATTTCTCTATCATTTTTAAAAATTTATCAGTATCAACTTTTCTCTGATAATAGATTTTTTTACCATCAACGCTATATATTATACAACCTAAATTTTTAAACAAAGAAAAAACAGTAAACCGATTTGATTTACTGTTACCGTGTTAGTTTTTATTAAATTGCTTGATTTACAAAATTGAATTTACCGAATCTTAGCCTCTTAATTCAAGCTAATATCAAAAAATACTATTCTCTAATATTCTTTTTTCATCATAATTACAACAGAAAAATTTATTGCAATTCCTATGATAATAAATCCTACCAATACTATTCCTATTAAAATCATTGACATCGAATATTTACTAAAAATTTCCAACACCTTTGAAAGCAAGTATGATTTTTCTTTTAGAAAGGTAGATAGAGCAAATATAGTAAAGTATGTTATTGCCATAATCAATCTGCCTTTTTCTGCACCATATTTAAGCATAAATGGAAGCTGAATAGCCGACATTAATACACTTGCCACCAATATAATAAGTGAAATCAAGACTATATTATCTATCGACATCTTATTTTGACCTATCAATAGAATAAATGAACATACTGAACCGATAGTCCCAAATGCAAATGCAAAAAATAATTTACTAAATACATAACTGCTCTTTTTAATAGGGAGCGAAAAAGCAAATTGTTCAAACTTTGATTTCGTATCATAACCGAAGGCGATGGCTATTAAAATCAACGGTATCATTGCAGAAATAAACGGAATCATAAAAATCTCATTTTGATATATTCCATACACAGCAAGAGCGATGCTAATAGCAATCGTCAATGGTAGTGTCTTTTTTAATGTAGCTATATCTTTTAATATCAACGCAGTCATTATCTTTTATCCCCTTTCACAAAATAAATCATAATATCTTCAATAGACGGTTTTTGTAATGTTATTCCATTCGGAATAAGATTTCTTTTAACAAGCAATTCCTGTCCAAATGAGTGTACCCTTCTTCCAATAATGGCTTCTTCATCAAGATTTTTAGCTTCTTCATTAGATAAAGTACAAATACCATAGTTTTCCTTTAATTCATCCTTTGTTTCAACAAAAAGAACCTTACCATCATTGATAAAAGCGATGTAGTCTGCAACTTTCTCTAAGTCCGACAAAATGTGAGAAGAAATAAGAATTGTATGATTTTCATCTTGCATAAAGTCAAGAAGCAAGTCTAAAATTTCCTCCCTTACAATCGGATCTAACCCACTTGTAGCTTCATCCAATATAAGTATCTCCGCATTATGAGATAAGGCTACTGCCATAGATAATTTCATTCTCATACCACGAGAGTAATTTTTAATCATTTGTTTTTCGGACAAATCAAATTTCTCTTTTAATTGATAGAAAAATTCTTTATTCCACTTCGAATAAACTCTTGAACAAAATTTTTCCAAATCAACAAGTGTCATCTCTTCTGGCACTAATAACTCATCGAACACAACACCAAGTTTATCTTTTAACTCAATACTATTAGGATTATCATTACCTAGTATCTCTATTTCTCCTGAATCTCTATTAAGTAACCCTAATAACAATTTTATCGTTGTACTTTTACCCGCTCCATTTTGACCTATATAGCCAACTATTGTTCCTTTAGGAATACTTAAATCTATCGGACCTAATGTAAAACCATCAAGCTTTTTAACTAAGTTTTTAATTTCAATAGCGTAATTATTCATATTTTCCCTCCACATAACTTTTAAGCATCTGCACCAATTCATCATTGGATATTCCTGCAATTTCTGAAAGTTCAACTACCTCTTGCAACTTTAACTCAATTCGTTTTAAATATTCTTCACGAATAAGTTCTTTGTTCTGAGCAGCAACAAAATTACCTTTCCCTTGCACTGAATTTATGAATCCGTCTAATTCTAATTCATCAAAAGCTCTTTTAGCGGTTAGCATACTTACCCTTAATTCTTTCGCTAAGAATCTTATCGAAGGTAGCTGTTCTCCTACTTTCAAATCTCCAGAAATAATTTGTGCTTTAATTTGATTTTTTATTTGCAAATATATTGGATCATCATTGGAATTATTTATCTGTATATTCATTTTCACCACCTACTGTTCTTTGTGTTCTAACTGTTATAATTATAGCATAACAGATGGAATCTTGTCAATCTATAAAATATAGCTATATCCTGTCAAAAGTTTTCCTCTTTACCTGTGTTAGTTCTCTATCTTCTTGATGAAATTGATTTATTCATATTTTAACTTTTCCTGCCTGTTTTACTTCTCCTCGTATCTCTAATATTTGACTATAAAGACTATTTTTCTCCTTCTTCAGAGTGGCAATTTCTGATTTCCATTTGTATATATTTAAGGTTTTAATTTCTCCTAAATGCTCTTTCAGATATTTCTTGGCACTTTCAAATAAAATAAGCTCTGCCGTATGTTCATTATAAAAATCTGCCTGTTTGCTTTTCTTTAATTTTGTATATGCTTTGTAGGTATCACTATACTTCAAATATTTTTCTGATTGATCTATGAGTTGTATTCTATCATCAATCTTTTTCTCGGCATCTTTTAAGGCTCTTGTGGTCTTATAATTCTTATCTCGTAAGTCGGTAATGCTCTCTTTTAATTGATTGATACTTGTAATTTTTTTCTCTTCTAGTAACTGGTAACTTTCAATATATTTCTCTAAGTCTGTATTATTGTTATCTGCATTTTTACGGATAAGATTTTCAAAAACTGATAATAGATTTTCTTTTGTTGGTAGGGTGAGCTTTATATTTTCGTTTTCTGCTTTGTCTTGCTCGTTCCAATCTACTGTGTTTATCTTTCTTGTTTTGTAATTACCATTTTTGAGTTTCACTTTTTCTCCGTTTTCATCAAGGATATATTCTTTTTTGATTTTACTCCCCATGTTGTGTCTTCATTTAGTGCTCTCATGGTAAGCAAGATATGACAATGTGGGTTTACGTCATTTTTATCGTGTAGAGCAATATCGGCACACATACCTACTTTTACAAAATTTTCTTTTACATATTATCGTACAAGATTTATTTGTTTTTCTCTGTCTAATTCTTTAGGCAATGCAATTTCTATTTCTCTTGCAAGCTGTGAGTTTTTACTTTTTTCGATTTTCTCTACACTGTTCCATAAGGCAGAACGATTTGCAAATTCCTGTGGTGCATTTTGTGGTAAAAGAATTTCAGTATGGGCTATTCCACCTTTTCTTGTAAAGTCATGGTGTATTCAGTCATATTCATTTTTTATCTTTTCGTCACTTAGATAGGCGGAAGTTGCTACCATATTTTTGCCTTTTCCTCTTAAGATAGTCTTTATGTAAAGATGGTATATCGCCATAGCTAATATGCCCTCTGCTAAGAGCATTCGGAGAACGCACACACCCGTTAGGGTGTATAAGTGCGCCCTTGTAAATAAGGGACTATCCCTCTGTTTCCACTTCTTCCTTTTGTTTTTCTATATTTTTATTTTCGTTTTCTTCTCGCTTCTCTAGGATTTTTATGATTTTTTGATTGACTGTTTCTTTTAGATTTGGTAGCGTGATTATCTGATAAAATTCATCTTTGGTTAAATCTTTGCTTTCTGTAAAGGCACTTTCAAATAATGCTCCTTTTTCATATATCCTTTTATCTCTCTTTTTCCTTTCTTACTGTTTCTGCTGACTGATAAGTTTTTTTCTTTTGTTTTGTAACTGCTTGATTTTTTCTTCTGCAATTGGGATATTTTCATATATATTTTTCATTTTCTGTTTTCCTTTCTTACTGTTTTTTGAGCAATAAAAAACGGTAAATCTTTTTTGATCTACTGTTTTTCATTATTTTAGATTCACTTTTTCCCAATTATTATATTTCTTCTTTTATCATAGCAATTAACTCTTTGTATTTTTCTATTTTATTATTATCTTCTTCCAACTCAATAGCTTCATCTATATATTTTAATGCAAGAAACTCTCCATTCATCGGATGTAAAAATAACCCTATATAATAAGCAATAATATAGTTAACGTGTGCTAACAATGGGTATTTACATTATCTTCACTTTTTAGAAAATACAATTGTGCCAATAATTTAAAATATATATTTAATGTATCTATTCCTTCTTTACTAAGATAATTCTCTCCCTCCAATACAAACTCTTCATTCAAATTATCCATCAAATTATTTGAGTTGAAAATGTGTCGTCTTTAAAGGAAAAATAGTTTTTAAAATTTATATTCATTTTACCCACACATTTTAAATAGGAATACTATTTAACCTTTTTTTCCAGAAGTTCTTTAATTTCAGCTAACAACTGAACTTCTGTGATTTCTAGATCATCCGACACAGCTTCTTCTTTTTCCTTTTCAAATTTTTTCTTTGCCTTCTCAATTACCCTTACAAAGATGAAAATAGAAAAAGCTATGATTAAAAAGTTTAAGACTGATTGTAAAAAAGCTCCGTACTCTAGTTTTGCTGTACCTATTTGTACTACAAGACTTGATAAATCAACGCCTCCTACCAATATACCTACTAATGGCATGATGATTTTTTGCACTAATGAAGTAACGATGGCTCCAAATGCAGTACCCATTACAACACCTATTGCCATATCCATTACGTTTCCTCTCATTGCAAAGACTTTAAAATCTTTCATAAATTTCTTCATAGATACCTCCGTATCACATTTTTTTAACATAAATCGATTGTACAACAACTTATTTTTTGTTTATAAAAATATACTACAAGTATAATAGTATAAAAATCAATTAAAACTATAAGAGGCAGTCAGAAAAATCTAACTACCTTAAGATAAAACTTTAATTCGACAGTAATATACTTTGTTTTCTATATATTTTGTCTATATGTTTATAAACTAACCTTATATTTAGTCAAGAATTTTTGAACTTTATCAAAGATAACCTTACAACCGCCATTTATATCAGATTCTATATTCAATACCAACAACGGTTCATGTAATGACATTCTAAGTAAAAACCAACCTTTTTCGTCGTCGTCATTACAATTAAATCTTATCCCTTCATAATTTGGCTCAACCTTTGACCAAGATGTTACATCTTTTGAAAATAATTCTAAATCTTTTAGTACCTTTATTCCATATGATTTGAAATCTTCTTCTAAAATTTTAAATCTACATTCTTCGCTTTCTTTAGGTTGATTAAGATCAGATATTAGTTCTGAAATTTTCTTGCCTTCCATATGCATTTTAGCAACTGTTATCAATATTTTTGACACTAGATATGCACCATCATCAAGGAAATAATTTTCTTTGAGAGCTGCATGTCCTGATGTTTCTATTGCCAATGGTGATTCAATTCCTTCTTCATTTAATCTCTTTGCTTCGTTAATTACATTTTTATATCCTCTCTTGAATCTATGGTGTATTCCCTTGTGTTTAGATATAAATTCTGTCAGACCTATAGATGTTACAGAGTCTGTAACTATTGTGGCATTTTCAACTTCATCCAATATAATTCTAGATATTACAGCTATAAGAGAGTTTTTATTAATCTCCATTCCATTTGAATCAACTATTGCCGCCCTATCTACATCGGTGTCAAAAATTATACCCAAATCTGCCTTATTTGCAATTACAGCATCTGATATACTCTTCATAGCTTCCTTATTCTCTGGATTTGGTATGTGATTCGGAAACATTCCATCTGGTTCTAAGAATTGACTACCTTCTACATTTGCACCTAAGTTTTTTAATACCTTATCTGCAAAAAATCCTCCACTACCATTTCCTGCATCTACTATTATCTTCATTCCAGATAATGGTTTTTCATAATTTTTATGTGAATTAACGCCCTTTCTTATTATGTTTGATAATAACATAGAATAGTCATCTATAAGATTCTTATTTTCTGTTTCTGCTGTCTCCTTTGATTCGAATCCTGATTCGTAATATGTCTGAGCTAGATTTAATATTTCTGCAAGCTCATTTTTTTCTAAACAACCATCTGATGTAAACATCTTCATACCATTATATATATATGGCATATGACTCGCAGTGAACATTATAGCACCATCTGACTTGTAACCATCCATAATCGTTGACATAAACATCGCTGGAGTTGTTGCCATTGAACAGTTTATTACTGATACCTTATTATTTAATAATGTTTTTTCACTTACTTTTATAAATTTTTCCCCTGTTATTCTAGAGTCACGTCCAATTGATATTTTTATATCATCTTTACCTAATTTTTTTCTTATCCACTCTGAAAATCCAAGACTTATAGCTTCGACTTCCCTTTCATCTAGGTTTACTTCTAAACCTACTTTTTCATCGTATACGGCAACACCTCTTACATCTGTGCCATTTTGTAATTTACTTAGTTGTTTCATAATTCTCCCTTAATAATGTCTTTTTATATTTTTTAATTGTTTAATATTCACTTTTTGTAATTTTTATTATTTTTTCATCATTATTTTTCTAGTCTTTTTTCATCATTATTTTTCTAGTCTTTTAAAATCCTAATGCAAGTATTAGTTGCATTAGGATCTCTTTTTATTTTATATGATTTTCTTTATCTTTAATTTATTTATCATTATATACTTAAGTTTGCTTTTTCTGAGTCCTTAATGAAGGCTTCTATTCCCCTGTCTGTCAATGGATGTTTTATCATTTGCTTAATTACCTTAAATGGAATTGTGGCTATGTCAGCACCCATTTTAGCAGCCTCTACAACATGTATTGGATTTCTAACACTTGCAACTATAATTTCAGTCTCTATCATACTTGATTGGAAGGCCTCTGTTATCTCTGATATAAGGTTTAGACCATCGAAAGAAATATCATCTAGTCTTCCTACAAATGGACTAACATATGTAGCTCCTGCCCTTGCTGCTAATAGGGCTTGACTTGTTGAGAATATAAGAGTTACATTTGTTTTTATTCCCTTTTTTGATAATATATTGCAAGCTTTTAGACCTTCTTCGCACATAGGTATTTTTATTACTATATTGGGATGTATATCTGCTAATACCAATGCTTCTTCTACCATTTTTTCATGCTCCATACTCAATACTTCAGCAGATATAGGTCCGTCTACTATGCTTGTTATTTCCTCTACAACATCCTTAAAACTTCTTCCTTCTTTTGCAATTAGCGATGGATTTGTTGTAACTCCACAAATAACACCTAATTCATTTGCTTCCTTGATTTCTTCAATATTTGCTGTGTCGATAAAAAATTTCATATTAACCTCCATATTCTTACGCTTAATTATTTGAATCTAATCATCTTATCCTCAAGACTTTCTATTCTTGCAAGAGATTCTACCCTTATTTTTTTCTGTTCAAGAATAGTTATTCCATCTTGGCACGATTTTTCAATGACTATTCCTATTCCTATAAGATTGGCACCTGCCTGTCTTATTATATCTATTATACCCAAACATGCTCCACCTTTAGCAAGAAAATCGTCAATGAATAATACGTTTTCATCCTTAGAAATATATCTCTTAGAAATCATTATATCATATTCTTTATTTTTAGTAAAAGAATATACTCTTGACTTGTATACATCTTTATCCATACATCTAGATTCTTGTTTCTTAGCAAACACTACGGGTACATTTCCAAAATATTGAGATGCTATGACAGATATTGCTATTCCCGATGTTTCTACAGTTAAAATTTTATCTACCTTAACATCTGAAAATCTTTTTTTGAATTCCTTTCCAATCTCATTGAGAAATTCTACATCTATCCTATGATTTAGAAAATTATCCACTTTTAATATTTCGCCATCCTTGACTATACCTTCAGTTAAAATTTTATTTTTTAATGATTCCATAAGTCTCCTTTCATATATAAATGTATTTAATATTATATCTCTCAAGTACTATTATATATCATCATTAGATAAGTTTCTATAAAAAATCATAAATTAATTTATTTTTTATAAATTTACTAAATTTTTAGTTTTATTAGCTTTATTCTCTCTTACTTCATCTTTATTGTAGATTATTTTTATTTTGTCATACTTATTATAAATTTTTTTAAATTATATATAGACTTTTTTCGTAAATAGTGTTAAAATACACTTTAACAATTATTTTTAAACAATATGTATCATATCATATTATTAAATCTATTATATTTTAAAGGAGATGAAGTTATGGCATTTTATTTTGATACTCCATCAAGAACATTTAGTGAGTATTTATTAGTTCCAGGATATTCATCAGCTGAGTGTATTCCAGCTAATGTAAGTCTTGAGACTCCAATCGTAAAATTCAAAAAAGGTGAAGAACCGTCTTTAAAGATGCATATACCTATGGTTTCTGCTGTTATGCAGGCTGTATCAGATGATAAAATGGCGGTTGCATTGGCTAAAGAAGGTGGAATATCTTTTATATATGGTTCACAAACTATAGAAAATCAAGCTGCAATGGTTGCTAGAGTTAAGGCTCATAAGGCTGGTTTCGTTGTAAGCGATTCAAATTTAACTCCAGACAGTACATTAGATGATATATTGAAATTAAAAGAAAAAACTGGACATTCTACAGTAGCCATTACTGAAGATGGAACAAATAATGGTAAGTTATTAGGTATTGTAGCTAGCCGTGACTACAGAGTTAGTAGAATGGATGTAAATACAAAGGTCAGTGAGTTTATGACTCCTATCGAGAAAATTGTCTATGCAAATAAGGATGTTACATTAAAGGAAGCAAACAATATTATATGGGATAATAAGCTTAATTCCCTACCTGTATTAGACGATGAAGGTAGACTATTATATATGGTTTTCAGAAAGGATTACGATTCACACAAGGAAAATCCTAATGAACTTTTAGATAGTCATAAAAGATATGTAGTCGGTGCTGGTATCAATACTAGAGACTATGAAGAGAGAGTTCCCGCTTTGGTTGAAGCTGGAGTTGATGTATTATGTATTGACTCTTCTGAGGGATATTCAGAGTGGCAATTAAGAACTATTTCTTGGGTTAGAGAAAAATATGGTGACACTGTTAAAATAGGTGCAGGTAATGTTGTCGATAAAGAAGGATTTAGATTCTTGGCAGATGCAGGTGCCGACTTTATAAAAGTTGGTATCGGTGGTGGAAGTATCTGTATAACTAGAGAACAAAAGGGTATCGGTCGTGGTCAGGCTACTTCTGTTATAGATGTTGCAAAAGCTAGAGATGAATATTTTGAGGAAACAGGAGTATATATTCCTATATGTTCAGACGGTGGTATAGTATATGATCATCATATAACACTTGCACTAGCTATGGGTTCTGATTTCGTTATGCTTGGAAGATACTTCTCAAGATTTGACGAATCACCTACAAATAAGGTTAATATAAATGGAGCCTATATGAAGGAATACTGGGGAGAAGGTTCTGCTAGAGCTAGAAACTGGCAAAGATACGATCTTGGTGGAGACAAGAAACTTTCTTTTGAAGAAGGAGTAGACTCATATGTTCCATATGCTGGTTCATTAAAAGACAATGTAAACCTAACACTTGCTAAAGTTAAGTCAACTATGTGTAACTGTGGTGCATTGTCTATACCAGAATTGCAGAAAAATGCAAAACTTACATTGGTTTCTTCTACTTCAATAGTTGAAGGTGGAGCTCATGATGTATTGTTAAAGGACAATAAAAATCTTTAATAAATAGTTGCTTCATAACTACAATTTTATAATTTATACTGGCTACATAATATATAGAAAGAATAAACTTATAAATAAAACTAGATTAAGAATACAAAATAAAATGTTATCAAGGATTGACTAAATACCTTGATAACATTTTTTATTTATTACACCTAATTTCTTTCAAATGGATTTTTTATATTTGCTTTTTTAACAATTTCTGTAAATGAATATCTTCCTCCTAACTTAGATAATTCTAAATACTTTTTCCATGCCAAATTCCAATCTTCATCCATTATTTTTTTAAATTCTAATGCACAAAATTCCGCAAGTACGTAATCTATATAATAAAATGGATTTTTGAAAATATGCCCCTGTCTATACCAGTACCCTCCTCTTTCTAATACGTCTAATTCTTTTTTACCTTCTACTGATGGATATACTCTATGTGGACAATATTTCTTCTCTAAATTTCTCCACAACAACTTCCTATCTTCAGGACTTAAGTCTGGTCTTTTATATATCTCATGTTGGAAATCGTCTACCAAGCATCCATAAGGTATGAATTTAATAAAGGATTCATAATGAGATCTTATATATTCATCCTTATCTTCACCAAAAAATAATTCCATCCACGGATATGTTAAAATTTCCATTGTCATAGAAAATATCTCACATGAATCTAATGTAGGAAATATTAATTCTGGTATTGTTTCGTGCCTTGACATATACACTTGAAATGCATGACCAAATTCATGCGTTAATGTATCAACATCGTCTAAACTACCATTAAAATTTCCAAATATAAATGGCTGTCTATAGTCATATAATATCGTACAATAACCACCCATAGCCTTATTTTCAGATTTTTCCACATGAAATAGCTGATTATCTATCATATAATCTATAAATTTTCCAGTTTCATTGCTAAGTTCTCTATACATCTTCTTTCCTGCAGATATTATTCCGTCTCCATCAACTATTAATGACGGATTTTTATTAGATGAAATTAGAAATTCGTTATAATAATTTATGTTATCGCCCAATAGTTCAGCTTGTTTTTTATATATTGCATCCACCTTTGGTAGATATTGATTCAACATATTTTCTCTAAATACAGCTATCATATCTCTATCATAATCAGTTCTATGCATCCTATAATAACCTAATTCTATAAAATCTTTATACCCCATTATCCTTGCCATCTTATTTCTCAAGTAAACGAGTCTATCGAATATCTCATCAAATTCTAACTCATGTTCTTCAAAAAATTTTGTATGAGAATTTATTGCCTTAATCCTTTTTTCTTCATCTTTATCTCCAAAATATGCCATCAAAGAGAATAAATTGTGATTTTTTCCATAAAAGTCGCATTTGCAAGATGATAATAAGGCAGTATACCTAGACATCAATTCATTTTCTTCCTGCAAATATGGAATTATTCTTTCATCAAACGACTTTATACACGTTTCTATATACTTGTAATAATGAATTCCGTATCTACTAATAAATTCATCCTTATATTTTGTATTATAGACTTTTTTGTAAAACATATGGTCTATGGATTCAAATAATGGAAGGTTTTCATCCCAATATTTCTTTTCAGATAAATAATAATCATCAATAGTATTTATTGAAAATTTTATTACAACATAGGTACTCATAGTCTTAATATGTGATCTTATCTTATTTATTTCTGTAAATATTGAGTCGAATTCTTCAAAATCACTTGTCGCTTCCATATTATCTAAAAGTTTAATTATATTATTTTTCGTATCTTCATATTTTACTCTTTCATATCTAATATCTTCAAATTTCATATTATCGCCTTTCCAAATTAAAATAGTTGTACCTAAAAAGATACAACTACATGATTTTTTATTTATCTATTTCAGATTTAAAAGGTGTATCCCTGTATAACTGTGCTTCATATACATTTTTCTTTATGTAACCTAGTTTATACATCTTATATAGGATAATTCCCTGTCTCTTTTTGGCTGCTTCATAATTTTGGTATAATTCTGGATTATTTGTTATCCCTGCTAACATTGTTGCTTGCCCAAAGGTCAACTTACTTACATCTTTTCCAAAATACAGATGCGCACCAGCATTTACTCCATAAGCATCTCTTCCAAAATATATATTATTCAAGTATGCAGTCAATATTTCATCCTTTGTCATAATCCGATTAAGCATTATAGCGTTGTACATATCCTGTATCTTTCTTTTTATGGTTCGTTGATTCCCTGTAAAAAGATTTTTTGATAACTGCATATCTATCGTACTTCCACCTTGAAGATTTCCACCTGTTATGTTATTTACAAATGATCTTATAATAGATCTATAGTCTATACCACCATGCTTGTAAAACCTCTGATCTTCAATTGATATAACAGCTTCTCTAAGACTTTTAGGTATCTTTGAAAGAGGTACAGGATTTTTATTTATGTAATTATCATATACCATTTTCTTTGTTAGAACGGGCATATCACTGATTATGCTTCGTACATATAAAAATCCTGCAGAACCTGCTATAACAAATATTATCAAGAATAAGGTTATTAATTTTTTTATTATTCTTCTCCTTATTCTCTTTCTTTTAATTTTTTCTTTATTTTCCGCTATCCTTTCTTCTCTTTCCCTTCTTCTTTCATCTTTACTTTGTTCTTCTCTATATCGTCTAATTTCATTAGTAGACTTTCTTTTTGGGAAGGATACTATATTATTATTATTTTTTCCGGAACCACTACTCGCTTCTTTTTTAATTCTTATTCCGTTATTCTTTTTTTTCGTCATAAATATATTACACTTTCCTTTCCTAATTTCGAAGGAATTATCTGATACAATTATAATTGATTTTTTATAATTAAAAATAGCTGTGCAGTAGCCAAGGTATCTGAATAGGCTCTATGTGCATTATTATTTTCAATACCATAAAACTCACAAGCCGTTTTCAGATTTTTACTTTTCTCAGTATAATTCTTGTTTTTCTTTAACATTTCCATTGTACAAATATAATTTTCTATTGGTTCTAAATTAAATTTTGATAAATAATAATTTAGAAATGTTACATCAAATTTTGCATTATGTGCTATTATAGTTCTATTACCTATATACTGTCTAAATCTAGGCAGTACCGACTCTATATCAGATGCATCCGCTACCATATCATTAGTTATATTAGTTATACTTGTTATCTTAGATGATATTATACCTTTAGGCTTAATTAATTTTGAATAGTTATAAACTATTTTGTCATTTTTTATTTCTGTAACACCTATTTCAATTATTTCATCTCCATTAAAAGGGCTTAATCCAGTTGTTTCTAAATCTACAACCACGTATTCATCAAAATTATACAACTTCTATACCTCCTAATCTAATTTATTCTTCATCATTGACTTTTTCTTCAAATTTGTCAAGAAAGCTGTATTTTTCTCCATCTAGCTGCCAACCAAGTACAGAATCTACGTTTACATTCTCGGCTGCCTTAAAAATTGATTTCTCGACATTTGTGAAGTTTTCCTTAAGATTTTCTATAAGAGCTTTTATTTCATATCTTTTATTCCCTGTCTTTTTAGCTGCAACCATACATGCACAGTTTAAAGGCCATAGACCTGTATATTTTATCCATTTTATTATATCCTCTTCTCTTACATAATACAATGGTCGGATTAATTCAATGTTTTTAAAATTTGTAGAGTTTAATCTTGGTAGCATCGTTTTAAAATTACCCGAACATAATAAGTTCAACATCGTCGTTTCTATTACATCATCGAAGTGGTGTCCTAACGCTAGCTTATTGCAGCCTAATTCTTCTGCCTTTCCATAAAGTGCACCTCTTCTCATTCTTGCGCACATATAACATGGATAATCACTCGCTATCTTATCTGCTACCTCAAATATATTAGAGTCAAAATATACAACTGGAATATCCAGATATTGACAATTTTCTTCCAATAATTCTCTTATGCTTTTATGATACCCAGGATCCATTGCTATAAAAACCAAATCAAATTTTACAGGTGAATGTTTTTTTAATTCTTGAAACATTTTCGCCATCAATAAACTATCCTTACCTCCAGATATGGCTACTCCTATCTTGTCACCCTCTGATACTAAATTATAATTTTTTATCGCCTTTATAAATTTTGACCATAATTTTTTTCTATATCTTTTTGTTATACTTTTCTCTATCTCTTTTAGTGTTTTTTTCTCTTCATCTGGTATTGGTGCTTGACAGCCTGTACCAGAAAGCATGTTTTCTGACATATATCCTCCTTATTCTCTCTCTATATTTTATATTTGTCTTTAATCTATAACTATCGCAATATAGATTTTGTCTGTCACAATATACATTATTTAGTACAAAATATATTCTTTACTTATTTTTATCTACAGAATTATATCTAAATTTTCATTAATCTTATGTTTATTAGATATAAATTAATTTTTCTTTTTCATTATTCATCATTTTACTTACCTATTTATAATTCTAAGCCTTAACTTTCTATTTTGGTCAATAATATACGTGAAATTGGCTTCAAATTTATTTCCTTGTGAATCAATTAATGATTTTAAACCGCCTTTTTTCGATTTACAAAGACTTTTAACAAATGTTTTTGTAGGTTTCTTTTTTAATGATGTCAATAGCTGGTCATTTTTCCATACTGTAAAACCACAGTTTCTATAATTCTTACAGGCAAATGCCTTTTCTGATTCTAATACACTTCCTCCACATTCTGGACATGAAGCTATTATCTCCAATCCTGTATCTCCATCTATTTTTTTGTTTGATGTTTTAGTATTAGTTTTTTTCTTGCTTTCAATATAACTTATATCCCTATCGTTCTTATTTTTATCTAAACCTGTATTTTTATTAGTCCTATATCTATTATTTTTGGAAGTTTCAGTGTTCATTTTATCTTCTTCTACAAATCTACCTGTTTTTTTGTTGTATACCATTTTATTTTCATTAATTAATTGACCTTTATCTTGTTTTATAAGATTTACATTTTCAACTATGAATCTACATATATCATTCAAATAAATTTTTCTATCGTAATTTCCCTTTTGGATATCCAATAGTTTTTTCTCTAATTTTCCTGTAAAATCTACATCTAATAAGGTCTTAACTGGGAATATTTCAACTAAGTTGATACCCAAATCTGTAATATAATAATTTTTTCCTTTTTTTCCTACATATCCAACTTCCTTAATTTTTTTTAGAACTTCTGCTCTAGTCGACGATGTTCCAATTGAATATCCAGATAATACTGTTGTATCGTCTTCAGATACATTTTTTCCACAGTTTTTCATTGCCTTCAATAGCGTATCTTCTGTATATGGCTTTGGAGGAGTAGTCATCTTCTCCTGTGTTTCAATATTATCTACATCCACTATTTCATCTAGTGAAACCTGAGGTAAGTCAGATATCTTACTTTCCTTGTTTTCTAAATTTAAATACCCTTTACTAAGAAGTACCTTTCCCTTTGATACAAAATTATATCCATCCACCTCTGTTATTATTTCCGTATTTTCAAATTCTGCAGGAGGCATAAAATTCATCAAGAATCTATCTCTTATTGCCGAATACACTATATTTTCATCTCTTGATAAGTTTGATGGTACAATGTATGTAGGTATTATTGCACTATGGCTTTCTACTTTTTTTGAATCAAAAATTCTTTTTGATTTTGAGAAATTAATCATATTTTCAAACTCATGTCCTGATTTTAATTGATTAAGTGTTTTCTCAACTTTATTCGCCAAACTTTCCTCTAGATATGTTGAATCGGTTCTTGGATATGTTATAAATCCTCCCTTCCCCTTACCTTCATACAAACTTTGACATATACTCAATACCCTGTCAGATGTAAATCCTGAGTATTTTGAAGTAATATATCCCTGAAGCGATGTTAATGAAAATAATCGCTGTGGAAATTCCTTTGATTTACTAACTTTTTTCTTAGCAATTTTCCCTTTTTTTGATACTATTTCTTCAACAATAGCTTTAGCATCTTCGTAAATATCAAATCTTGATTCATCTTTTTTTGTTAGTTTGCCTTGATACCTTCCATTTTGAGCAATGAAATTACCTATTATCTCATAGTATTTTTTAGGAACGAAATTTTTTATTTCCATATCTCTATCATAAATTAACTTCACTGTAGGAAGTATCACCCTTCCTATATTTAACATTTTTCCATTTCCATATTTTAGGGTAGCTACACAGGTAAAATTTATCCCTATAAGCCAATCTGTTATCAATCTTGTATAACCTGCAGCCTGCAAATTTCTCATTTCTTCTTCTGATTTTAACGATTTTAATCCCCTCGTTATATCTTCTGGAGTCCACTCATTTACAAGAATTCTTTTTACCATTTTTTTATTTTTGGCCTGCATCAATATAAGAAAGGCTATTAACTCTCCTTCTCTGTCATTATCGGTAGCATTTATTATATATTCAATGTCCTTTCTTTTTATCAATTTTTTTACAGTGTTAAACTGTTTTGTTTTTGACTTATCCACCTTAAATTTGAACTTATCTTCTGGTATGAATGGATAATTCTCCATCTTCCAATATCCTGAGTATCTCTCCTTATCATAGTCTTTCATATCGAATAAAGAAACTAAATGTCCTACTGCATATGTAACTATATATCCATTTCCTTCAAAATATCCATCTTGTCTAACATTAGCCTTTAGAAAGCTTGCTATTGTTTTTGCAACAGATGGTTTTTCAGCTAATATTAATATCATAATTCACCTTCACTCCTAAAATACTTTGCACTATATTATAACCTATATACACATATATAGTCAATTTTAGATTATACTGCACCTTATTTAAGATTAAAAAAATACTTGCCCTAACACCTATACAAGTGCTAGGACAAGTTATAAATTCTATAATCAATATTATATATCGAACTTATTATATATAGTTGATTAATACGATGCTTTTAATATCTATATTCTTATATAGATACATGACCTTGCATTCTATTCATTTCATCTAATATGTTTATAGAGTGGTCAGATATTCTTTCAAGATTGGAAATTATATCTGAGAAGAATATACCTGCTTCTACTGAACACGCACCATCTCCAAGTCTTCCCATGTGAGAATTTTTTGCCTTCTTCTCTAACATATCTATTTCCTTCTCTCTCTTTCTTATTACCTCTGCCAACTCCTTATCTGAAGTTTTTATTGCAGTTATTGAGTCATAGAAGTTTGTAGATGCATTTTTGAATATTAAATCTAGCTCATCTTGAGCTTCTTTGCTAAAGACTATCTTCTTTTCTTTCATTAGCTCAGCTATTTCGGCTAGGTTTTCAGCATGATCTCCTACTCTTTCTATATCATTTACTATATGGAACATAACATCTGCTTTTATTCTTTCAACATCACTTAAATTCTTAGTAGTAAGTAAGAATAAGAAATTTGTTATGTCCAATTGAAGAGTATTTATAACTGATTCATATTCATATGTTTTCTTAGTTTTTTCAATATCGCCTGTCTTTATTGCATCGTATGCATAGTTTAAAGACTTAGTTGATCTACTTGCCATTCTAATTATCTCATCTACTGTATTAGATAAGGCAACTGATGGAGTTTCCAAGATTCTTTCATCCAAGAACTTTGTTGTCTGTATTCTATCTTCTTCCTCTTCCTTAGTAATAGGAACAAGTTTTGTAGCCAGTTTAACCAAGTAATTTGCAAATGGTAATAATATAATAACATTTACAACGTTGAATAATGTATGTGCATTTGCTATCTGTCTAGCCTCATTTATAGGATCTATGTATTTTACAACCTCTACTATCGGTCTACTCAATACAAACATAAATATAATAGTACCTATAACATTAAATGATAGATGCATAACAGCAGCTCTTCTTGCATTTCTATTTGCACCTACTGTTGATAATAAAGAAGTAACACAAGTTCCTATGTTGTCACCATATAAAACTGGTAGGGCAGCTGTTATCGGCAATAATCCTTGTGATGCCAAAACTATCAAGATACCTATAGCCGCACTAGAACTCTGGATAGTACCTGTTATGACAAATCCCGCTAATATTCCAAGTATAGGATTCTTACTCAAATATAACATCAACTCATGTACTTCCTTCATCTTAGATACAGGTTCTGCAGCCATCTTCATAAATAACATACCTACGAATAATATACCAAAACCTATCAATATTTCACTAAAGTTTTTTACATTCTTCTTTTTTGATGCAAACCATAGAACCATACCGATACCTATAGTTACTGGAGCATATGCCTCAATATCAAATGATACCAACTGTGCTGTTACTGTTGTACCTATATTCGCCCCCATAATAATTCCAACTGCTTGCTTCAATGTCATTAGTCCTGCATTAACAAAACCTACTGTCATAACAGTAGTTGCACTTGAACTTTGTATCGTTGCTGTTACAATAGCACCAACGATTACACCCATGACTCTGTTCTTAGTTAAAAGACCTATTATAATCTTTAACTTCTCTCCGGCAGCTTTTTGGAGACCATCCCCCATTACATTCATTCCATAAAGGAACATTCCCAATCCACCAATCAGGTAAATAATACTTTGCATAGATTAACACCTCATCTAAAAATTTTACAAACTTAATATACTAAATTAGTCCGTAACAATATAATAACATGAATTTATAAAAAAAAATATATTAAAATCCACATTTTAGAATATTTAACATCTAGTTAACATTAGATGATATTTTGTAAAAGAGGTCGTCTAGTTTTTCATAATTATTTATTATATTTTTTATGTAATATGTATTATCTTGTAAAGCCCCTACGTTCATATATCCTCTATTTGTGACGTTTACCCTTCTCATATCTTCCTTGTATTCTCTACTTGTCTTAGTTATAATACCGACTCTACCCTTGGCATTGTCAATTTTAAAAAACTCCGCTATACTCAAATCTTCATCATCTGTTTTGTGAATAGCTTCAGTATTTCTAATATATTCTTTTAGGTCAATAAATCCTCTCTCAAATACATTCTTATCGATATTGAACGGCAATAATTCTATAAGCCTTACATCTATTTCATTACTAATCGTCATTTTCATAAAATCTATTAATTCATCATCGTTAAAATCTTTTATGGCGACACAATTTATTGTAATATTTACTCCAGCTGATTTGCATGCATCTATTGATAAGAAGACTTCTTTTAAATTTGCTCCATTTGTTAAAGCATTGTACTTATATTCTTTTATAGAATCTAAGGATATATTTACTCCTGTCAATCCACATTCCTTTAAATTTATTATCCTAGTAGCTAGTCCAATCCCATTTGTTGTAATAGAAATTTCTGGAATCTGCATCTCCTTAGAAAATTTTATCAACTCTTCAAGACCTTTGTATAAAAGTGGCTCTCCACCTGTAAATCTTATTTTTTTCAATCCCCTTTTTGCAAAAAATCTTATTATAGATTTGAAATCTTCTAGTTTCATGGACTGCTTTTCCTGTGTAATTATCTCTGTATTCCTATCTCTTTTTTTATAAACTAATGGATAATTTTCTTCTTCGGTTAAAATTATACGAAGATAAGATAACTTATTGTCCATAATATCCACTTCCTTTAAAATATTTTTACCAAACTATCGGTTATAGTTTTTGAAATAATACGTCTTTGTTCCATGTAATCATAGTAATTATCAAATTCATAACATATATATTCCAATCCTTCCGATGCTAATTTTGATATTTTTTTTAGGTTGTAATTGTAGAAAATATCTATTTTTCCTATTTTTTCTATCATTTTGAAAATACATCCATAGATATCTTCTATTATCTTATTGCTATATTCTCCAAATTTATCTACTGTATTATATATGCTTTCTTCTGATATTAACGCAATCTTATAAAATTTAACAAAATTTGCAAAATCCTGTGCATTGCTATCAGGCTCTAGTTCAAATAATACTCTAAAAAATAAATTCCATGGAACTTCAGAGTTCATTTTTTCTATAAATAATCTTGATATATTGTTTGAAAATTCATCTTCAAATTCTATGTCATATTCCAAACTTATCTCTTCATTAAAATCGATTTCTTTCTTTATAAAATCGCATATTTTAATGTATTCTTCTGTCATGAAACTTCCCATTCCAGTAACTGTATCATCATATTTATTTATTGAATAACTAAGTATTGTTTCACACGGTTTTTTGAAATCTATAGCAAAAGATAACTGTTTTTCCATTTTGTATGTAATCGTATCATATAGTATCTTAGCAAATAATTTTTCCACATCTCTTCTTCCACCAGATTCGTTTATGCTATTATTATGCCTAAAATTATTATATATATTCAATAATTGATCATCAATCATCGTTAGGTTGTTTTTTATTGATACCATCATATCCTTCAAAAACTTATCCTCTAGCAAATAAGTTTTATTTTTGTATATAATTTTATGTTCTATTTCACTCCAAAAGACATTAACAAGAGATTTGATTTGAAGCTCGAATTTTATTTTTCTATTTATGAAATTATATACTCCATCTATCTTGTATATTTCAAATCCATTTTTTTGTCTCATAGGCTGTTTATCAAATAAGAATAGTCTTATATTTTTATTTGTTCCAGAATAAAAATACTTGCCATCATCAGTTTTATTAAAAAACTTTTTTATCTGCATAAATATATCTGCTTCTTCCTTAACAAATTTACATTCTATTCTTATACCTATTAAGTCCGGTATATCTGAAATCAAATCATTGGGATTACTATATGTGGACATATATCTATGTCTTATTATTTTTTCCTTCAGACTGCTCTCTGATTTTATCCTAGAACTTATCGACATTAATTCGTTTTCCTTCAATGGAAGTGAGCTGAAGAATTTTGCTAATTCCTCTTCAATTACTTCCAAGGCTGGTCTTTGTTCTGATAGAATAGATATCGCTGTTTCTATAAATTCAAATTCTTTTAGTCCCATTGAACCCTCCGTTGTTAAAATATTTCATATATATATTATAACAAATAATCTATTTCTATACAAATTTATCTAAAAAATGAGCCATATCTGAATCATATCTAAAATGAAACAAATATAGACTCATTTTTATTTTAGTAATTTTGAATCTGGATACTAAGAATTATCATACTATATAATTTTTATCTCCATTTCTAATAACATTCTAGTTTATTTTTTAATTTCTTATATTATTTTTCATCTATTTCAACCTTTTTTAGATTCCATATCTTTGTTACATATTCTTTTGTAGCCCTATCTGCAGAGAATATTCCAGATTTTGCTATATTAATAAGGCTCATTTTGCTCCATTCATCCTTATTTTTGTATATTTCTTCTATCTTTAATTGTGCATTTTTGTAGCTGTCAAAATCTGCTAAACACATATATGGGTCTGATGAAATAAGATAATCAGCCATAAAGTTGAAATTAGAATCACCAAACTCTAAACTTCTCATAAAATCTATTGTATCCTTAATATCTCTATTCGTATCATAATAGTATCTAGGATTGTATCCCTTATTTGCCAATTCATCCACTTCTTCTGATGATAGACCAAATATAACTATATTATCTTCTCCAACTTCATTATAGATTTCAACATTTGCTCCATCCATTGTTCCCAATGTAATGGCTCCGTTTAACATAAGTTTCATGTTTCCTGTACCACTAGCTTCCTTACCAGCCTGAGAAATTTGTTCACTAACATCTGCTGCTGGTATTATTTTTTCAGCAAGGGATACCCTGTAATCTTCTAGAAATACAACTTTTATGTACTTTCTTACTTCTGGATCCATTTCTATTACCTTAGATATAGAGCATATGAATTTTATTATATTTTTAGCCATTACATAACCTGAAGACGCCTTTGCAGAGAAGATAAATGTTCTTGGATAAGGTTTGTATCCTTCAAGTTTTATCTTTCTATATAGATACACTATATGTAGAGCATTAAGCAACTGTCTCTTGTATTCGTGAAGTCTTTTTATCTGAACGTCAAATATAGAGTTTGTATCTACACCTATTCCAGTAGATGTTTTTATATACCTTGCCAACTGTTCTTTTTTAATCTGTTTTATCTTTCTAAGATTTTCTAGAACTTTTTTATCTTCCTTGTACTCTAGCAACTTTTCTATATTTGATAGATCTTTTATAAAGTCCACACCTAGCAAGTCTCTTAGATAGTCTGTTAATTCTGGATTTGCTTGTCCTATCCATCTTCTATGAGCTATACCATTTGTTACATTAGTGAATTTTCCAGGATATATTCTATTAAATGCTTTAAATGTATCCCTCTTCAATATCTCTGTATGCAATTTTGATACCCCATTAACATTAAAACTACTAACTATACAAAGGTTAGCCATTCTAATTGTATTATTATGAATGATTGACATCTTATCTAGGTCTGCAGCAGCACCTATTTCATTACACCAATGACAGAATCTATTATTTATTTCCTTTATTATAGAATATATTCTAGGTAGTATAGGCTCAAAAAGGCTTACACTCCATTTTTCTAATGCCTCTGCCATTATTGTATGATTTGTATATGCAAAAGTTTTCGTTGTTATATCCCAAGCCTTATTCCAAGAGTAGTCATATTCATCCATTAATATTCTCATCAATTCTGGTATACAAAGTGATGGATGAGTATCGTTTATATGTATAACTACCTTCTCAGCAAGGTTATCAAGAGTTTTGTACTGTACATAATGTTCCTTTACTATCTGTTGCAAAGATGCACTTGTAAAGAAATACTGTTGCTTTATTCTAAGAGCCTTTCCATTATCATTGTCATCTGCCGGATACAATAACTTAGAAATAGACTCTGCTATTGTTTTAGATTCCATAGATTTAGAATACTCGCCTTTTTCAAATAAGCTCATATTAAATCCACCGCTTGCCTTAGACTTCCACAATCTAAGAACATTCGAAGTATCGCTTTTGTACCCAGATATAAATAGATCATACGGTTCTGCCTTTATAGGTGTATAGTCCTCATATCTAATTTTTAAACCATCGCTCTTCCATTCTTCAATAGTTCTTCCATAGAATTTAACTTCTACGTCCTCATCTTTTCTATAAAGTAGGCCATAGCTCCCAAGATCCAACCAATTATCCGGATATTCTTGCTGCCAGCCATTTGATATTACCTGCTTAAATATACCAAATTCATACAATATACTAAAACCTGTTACTGGATATTCATTGCTTGTTAATGCATCCATATAACAAGATGCAAGTCTTCCCAATCCACCATTTCCCAAACCAGGATCTGGCTCAATATCGTATATCTTGTCCAAATCAAAGTTGTGTTCTTTCAAGAATTTTCTAATCTCTTTTTCATAGCCTAAATTAAATAAATTATTTCTAAGAGTTTTTCCTACCAAAAACTCCATCGACATATAAAAAGCTCTTTTTTGTTCGTTCTTTTTTACTTTATTTCTAGTATTGAATCTTTTTTCTGCCAACTCATCTCTAACTATAACCATCAACGCTTGATATATCTGTCTTTCACTAGCTTCATCAATCGTATTTCCAAATACCTTTTCTAGGTATTTTTTTATATTCGTTTCAATGCTTCCTACCATTTTTACCTCCAAATTTTCTATTCATTTTTTTATTTTTTCATTTTTTTATTTTTCCGTTTTTTTATAATATTATCCTACAAAATTTCTTCATACATACTTATGTATTTTTTTGCTGAGTTCTTCCATGATGAATCATAATTCATAGCATTTTTAACTACATCGCCCCACGAATTAATATCGTAATAAAATACATCTAAGGCTCTTTTTATTCCATCTAACATATCATATGCATTGAAGTTTTCAAATGTAAAACCTCTTCCAGTTTTTGTTTCATTGTTAAACGGCTCAACTGTATCTCTTAACCCTCCTACCCTATTTACAACAGGTATAGTTCCATATCTCATTGCAATTAACTGAGATAGGCCACATGGCTCTGATTTAGATGGCATAAGATAGATATCTGAACCAGCATATATTTTTAATGACATCTCTTCAGAAAACTTTATTATAGCTCTTGCCCTATCATGTCTATTATATTCCATTTCTCTTAGTCTATCTTCATAATATGAATCACCAGTACCCAATATTATAAGTTGAGTTCCCATATTTAGTATTTGCTCATAAACTTCTAATATAAGGTTTATTCCTTTTTGATCTGTAAGCCTTGTAACCATTCCTATTACGGGTATCTCATCATTAACTTCTAGTCCCATCATCTTTTGCAATTCTCTTTTATTCTTTTTCTTATTTTCATATACAAACTTTTTTGCAGTGTAATTAGAAGATATATTCTTATCAGTCTCTGGATTAAACTTATTATAGTCTATACCATTTGTTATACCTCTTAATTTCCATCTTTCCTGCTCAAATATAGGACTTAACCCAAATGAAAAATATGGATTTAATAATTCATTTGCATAATTTTCACTAACTGTGCTTACCCTATCAGCCAACTGAACAGCTCCTTTTAGAAGGTTCAAATCATTATCAAAACTCATTATATTTAGATATTCATTACCTAATCCAAATAAACTTCCCAATATATATGGGTTATACTTTCCTTGAAATTCTACATTATGTATAGAAAATACAGATTTTATATTTTTATAAAAATCATATTGTTTTTTCTTATATTCATCTAGGTAAACTATCGACAAAGCTGCATGCCAGTCATTTGAATTTATTATATCAGGCTTAAAATCTATATTTGGCAATATGTCCAAACTAGCTTTTGAGAAGAATGCAAATCTTTCTCCATCATCAACTTCTCCATATATATTATTTCTATTGAAGTACTGTTCATTATCTATAAAGTAAAAATGAACTCCTTCATATACTGTTTCAAATATTCCACAATAAGTATGTCTCCATCCTAAACCTACATATATATATTTTGAGAAGTTTATATTGTATTTTTGTCTGTCTATTTTTGAATAAAGAGGCATTACAACTCTAGCATCAACGCCTTCTTTTTTCATATACTTAGGCAATGCTCCTATTACATCACCTAGTCCACCTGTTTTTATAAACGGAGCTGCCTCTGCAGCAATAAATAAAACCTTCATCAATTTTTATACAGTATTCTCATATAGAGCATACTGTGTACTCCTTACTTTTATAAATTTAGGTTATTGAAGTAAACCTATAAACCTTATTAACTATGATAACTTTAGTCTAATTATAATAGAAATATACTCTTATTTCTTATGTATTTAAACTACTATAGTAGAATCATATTTTCTTATGTATTTAGTCTACTATAACAGATATATACTCTTACCTCTTATGTATTTAAACTACTATAGTAGAATCATATTTTCTTATGTATTTAGTCTA
>F241_Great_Cormorant__coassemble_507_pt1 | contig 67588 bp, 51 predicted proteins | sample F241_Great_Cormorant__metabat2_high_PE_009 | metagenome-assembled genome bin F241_Great_Cormorant
CCTTCATATCTAAGTATCCTTGCAATATTAAAACCGCTGCTAGTTTATCTATTACAGCCTTTCTTTTTTTTCTGCTTACATCACCTTCAATAAGAAGGTTGTTTGCTGCTTTAGATGTTAATCTCTCATCCCAAAACTCTATTTTAAGATTTGTTTCTTTTTCTAGAAATTGACAAAAGTCTCTTACTTTTTCAGCTTGAACACCTTCTGTACCATTCATATTTTTTGGTAATCCAGAAACTATAAGATTTACCTGTTTTTCTCTTATTATTTCTTTTATCTTTTCAAGATCCTTTTTTTTGCTTTCTCTTTTTATAGTTGTTACTCCTTGAGCTGTAATACCCATAAGATCACTAACTGCAACACCTATTGTTGCATCGCCTATATCAAGCCCCATTATTCTGCCTGTTAACATATTTTCTCTTTTACTCCTTTATTTATCAGTATTATAAGTATAGGTATTAATAGGTATATAGAATCCGTAGCTGCTGCGATTACACCTGAATCGTTCACCAATAACGTCACAACGCATCCAACAATAGTCGCCAAGAATCCATCATATACAATTGGGTATTTTTTCTTTATATACGATAGATTTTTATTAGGCCATATTAAAGTAAGCATTAAAATAAATAGACCTATTAATAATATGTTCACCCAAACAGTAGTTTGTGCAAGTTGTATGTTCATGGCAATTTTTCTACCAAATACATATAATATTTCCATTGGACCATTTAATTTTATTTGTTCTACAAAATTTCCTAGATGAGATTGTAGTCCAAAAATTAAATCTGCTATTGCAAATAATACAACTACTCCTACCGTAGATGTAAATACTATTGCTATCTTTTTAAGATCCATTCTTACCTTGTATATCAACAGTATGAATACAAGATATGACATTGATTCAGATATAGCTCCACCCACATTCGCTCCCATACCTGGTGATGCTGATACAAACATTATTATAAACAATATTACAGCACATAGCCATTTAGGTAGCTTATCTTTTTCTCTTAAAATTGCAAATGCCAATATAGCACTTCCTATTGTTACTCCTTCATATTCATTTCCTACTCCATAATATCTGGCTCCTATCATAGGGTCATAACTCATAATATTACTTTGCATAAGAGGCGTAGAGATTAAAGAGTCAATGGTTATTAAACCTATCATCGCTAGAGCATAAAAACATATTTGAGAAATATCATCTTTAAAAATTTTTCGACCTAATATATAGTACACTAGCGATACGACTGCTATCAACACTGCTATTTCCCAGTTTGCGTCTGGTTTAAATATAGGTGCAGTCAAAAATGCAAGAGGCATTATTAAACCAAATTTTATAAGTTCCTTTAAAACAACTAGTATTTTATTCCTATATTTTTTTGATATCTTGTTTCTCTGCCAAAACGCTAATGCCGCCAATATCCAAGATACAGATATAAAGGTTACATAGATATTTATTATATCCATTCTTATAGATGATACCGCGACTATTCTTTTATACTCATTTAATATATATTCTATATTATTCTTTTGGGGAATTTCTTTTAATACCCTTCCATTCATTTCTTCACTTTTCAAACCAAACCTACTTAGTATATCTACCCCTATGTCCATATTTGCTATTATACCTGGTCTTCTTGTCGTATGCGAATCCAATATACCCTTTGTGTCACCAGATAAATCAAACCTTACTACAGGAGCTAATTTTCTATTATTGTTAAAGTCTAGGTGACTAGGAAAGCTAGACATTATATAGATAGTATCATTTTTGTTGGCAATTTTAAACACATTTTCTAGGTAGTCACTTATGTGTTTATATATTCTAAATTTCATTTTTTTGTATGTATTAGTGTTTAGGTTGTCTTTGTATTCGTCCAATCTATAAGTATCGCCTAATTCTACAAATAAAACATCATTTTTGCCATATAGTTTTTTTGTTTCTGATAATAATTTTTGGTAATCTGTCTGTATTCCATATGGAAAATTGTAATTTTGTTTGTTTAAGCCATCTATTTTCCCAGAATATATTCTACCCTTACTATCCATTGCAGATAGACAAAAATTATTATTTTTTACATATCTGCCCTCTGAATCATAATAATCACTATTTCCCAATACAGCTATCTTTTTACCATCTGATATTAATATATCTGCCATATAACCAAGTTTAGATTTGTACTCACCCTTTTTTTGATTGTACATATCTATTTCATTTATATTTAATAAGTTTATTTTACCTGGTTTATGACCTGTTGCCACCCTGTATATTTGATCGGTTTTCTTAGATGATTCTCTGAAATTGATCAAAGTATCATCTGGTATGTCGGCTCTACCTGTAGCTGCCATTGTCGCATAATTTCTAATGTCGTTATAACCTTTATCCCCTCTTATATTCATAAGGCCTATGTAACCTCTTTTTTTCATCATTTCTCTTAAAAATTTGATGTTGTTAAAGTTTTCTAGGCTGGTTTTGCTGAGGTCAATGACTATAACTTTTCCTAAACCGCTTTTTCCTGCTAGTAGCTTCTCATCTTTTTTTCCAACTGCTGATTTATCCTCTGTCGCATATACAAACTTATCCTTTGTTGGAGTTTTTGCAAAACTATTAATGCTCAATGATGAGAATACAATCACAAAACAAGAAAGAAGGCTAATAATTTTTTTATACATTTTTTTACTCCTCGATATTTAAGTATTTTGAAATTACCTCTTCCAAAATTTCATCCCTCTCAAATCTTTTTAATGCTGTTCTAGCATTTTTATAATTTGTAATATAACTAGAGTCACCAGATAATAAATATCCTATTATCTGATTTACTGGATTGTACCCTTTTTCTAATAGTGCTTCGTATACGTATTGTATAGTTTCGGCTACATCCATTTTATCATCACTTATTCCTTCAAATTGTACTGTATAATCAATGTTATTTTCCATAAATAAAATCCTCCTAATCCATAATAGTACTACCTACATATATATTAACATATTTTTCAAAAAAAATAAATCATACATATTCTCAATATATTATTATATTGGGTAAAATTTTCATAAAATTACTTGTTTAAAATATACTATTTAATATGGTTATTTTAATAAGCATATGTGATTTTTACCCATTTTATCAGAAGGAACAGTAATATTTTGGGGATTTTATTAAGATGTATGCCTTTGTATAGAGGTTAATTTATATGCTATAATATTATATTTAACTTTAAGTTAAAAACAGCCCTTCATATAGCAATTATTACTAAATACCATATGAAAGGACTGTTCAATGTTTTAATCCACTTATTTTTTTATATTATTTAATTTGAGATTTCAATATTTCAACAGCTAATGTTAGTGCTTCATCTATCTTTGAAGCATCTGTTGCTCCAGCCTGTGCCATATTAGGACGACCACCGCCTTTTCCTCCTGCTATTTTAGATACTTCTCTAACAAGATTTCCGGCATGTACACCCCTATCTATAGCTTGTTTACTAGCAGTTGCAACAAATGTAATCTTTCCATCCGATACATTTGCAACTACGACAACACCATTTTCCAACTTATCTCTCAAATTATCACAAGTTTCTCTCAATGTATCTATATCCATTCCATCAAATCTACTTGTAACAAGATTTACACCATCTATTTCTACCTTTGAATCCAGTATAGAATCTGCATTTTGCATACTCATCTTAGATTTTAGGTCATGTAATTCCTTTTCTGTCTCCTTCTTTTCTTCAAGTACAGAATTAGTTTTTTGAAGAAGAGTATCAGGTCTTGTTTTTAATGCCTCTGATACGTCAGATATCAACTTATCTTTTTCTAGTATATAGTTATATACACCTCTACCTGTTATAGCTTCTATTCTTCTTACACCAGCGGCTACACCACCTTCAGATATTATCTTAAATAATCCTACCTGTGAAGTGTTGTTTAGGTGAGTTCCTCCACATAATTCAATAGAAACGTCTCCCATTGTAATTACTCTTACTTCTTTTCCGTATTTCTCACCAAATAATGCAGCTGCTCCCTTAGCCTTTGCATCGTCTATGTTCATTATTTCAGCTTTAATATCATGTGAGTCAAGAATATAATTGTTTACTATTCTCTCTACCTCAGATAATTCCTGAGCTGTTATAGGTTCAAAGTGAGTAATGTCAAATCTAAGTCTATCCGGTTCAACTAATGATCCTGCCTGGTTTACATGATCTCCCAAGACTACCTTTAATGCCTTGTGAAGAAGATGTGTAGCTGTATGATTTCTAGCAGCTCCCATTCTAAGTTCTTTATCAACCTTTGTAGAAACAGAATCATTAAGTTTTAATCTTCCGCTGACTACATATCCTACGTGTTTTATGCTTCCACCAGCTCCTTTTAAAGTATCTTTAACTTCAAATACACCTTCAGGACATAAGATCTGACCTCTATCTCCTACCTGACCTCCGCCATTTGGATAAAAAGTAGTCTCATCTAAAACTATCTCAGCATTTTGGCCCTTAGATATTTCTTCAACTATTTCACCTTCACAAACTATGGCTTTTATTTTTGAATTCAATCCAAGGTTTGAATATCCATCAAATTTACTCTTTGCATCTTCTAAAAGAGTAAGAGGATCTTCCTTCCATGCATCTGCATCTGTATTACCTCTAGCCTTTCTTGCTCTTTCTTTTTGAGCCTGCATTTCCTTTTCAAATCCTTCTTGGTCTACTGTCAATCCATTGTCAGATAGAATTTCCATTGTCAAATCTACAGGGAATCCATATGTATCATATAATTTAAATACCTTATCACCTGAAAGTTGTTTTTCTCCTGATTCAAGAAGTTCTTCTTCATATGACTTCAAGATTTCTAGACCTTGCTCAAGAGTTTCAGCGAATTTTTCTTCTTCTATTCCAACAACCTTTTTAATGTAAGTTTCTTTTTCTACTAATTCAGGGTAGGCTTCTCCAGATGTTTTTATAACTACATCGATTAAATTATTAAGGAAGCCATCCTTTATTCCTAACAACTTACCATGTCTTGATGCTCTTCTAAGAAGTCTTCTTAATACATATCCTCTACCTTCATTAGATGGAAGTATTCCGTCTCCAACCATGAAAGCAACAGACCTTACATGATCAGTTATTATTCTTACAGACTTATCTGCAACTGGATTATCTCCATATTTTATTCCTGCTATCTCTGTAACCTTAGTAAGAATAGAATTTATAGTATCTGTTTCAAATATAGTGTCTACATCCTGCATTATACATCCTATTCTTTCAAGACCCATACCTGTATCTATATTTTTATTCTCTAATTCAGCATAACTTCCATCTTCTTGTCTATCAAACTGAGTGAATACAAGGTTCCAAAATTCTAAGAAACGGTCGCAGTCACATCCTGGCTTACAATCTTCGCATCCACAGCCATACTTTTCTCCCTTATCGTAGTATATTTCTGAACATGGTCCACAAGGTCCTAGACCTATTTCCCAGAAGTTATCATCTTTTCCTAGTCTTACAATTTTTTCTTCTGGAAATCCTATTTTATTCTTCCATAAATCATATGCTTCATCATCGCTTTCATAAACTGTCACCCATAATTTATCTTCTGGTATTTTCAACCATTCTGTAACAAATTCCCATGCCCATGAAATCGCATCTTCTTTGAAATAATCTCCAAAAGAGAAATTTCCCATCATTTCAAAGAATGTTGCATGTCTTGCTGTAACACCTACATTCTCTATATCTCCAGTTCTTATACACTTTTGAACAGTCGACATTCTATTTTTAGGCGGTATTTCAACACCTGAAAAATAGTTCTTCAATGGTGCCATCCCTGAGTTAATCAACAAAAGTGATTTGTCATTTGATGGTATCAGAGAATGTGATTTTGCTATATAGTGTTCCTTCGTTCTAAAAAATTCAGTGAACTTACTTCTAATCTCGTTTAATCCTAGCTTTTCCATATACAAACCTCCGAATATACTCTAATTCTTTACAATAAATAATCTAATTTTATTACTTATTTTGAAATATACAAAATAATTTATATATCTCATTATAACACACTTATTTATTAGTAGGCAAATAATATGTTTTTTAATTAAATTAATGTCAATCTTTCGTGTCTATGAAACTATTTCGTAAAATATTTCAATACATAAAATAACTCTTCATTAATGTTATATAATTACTCCACCGCCTAATAATCTATCTCCTTCATAAAAAACTACACTTTGTCCACTTGTTATAGCTCTTTGCGGTTGTTCAAACTTAACCTCAATTCTTTCATCATCTAAAAGTGTAACTGTAGCAGGGCTTGGGACTGAAGAATATCTAATCTTAGCCTCAACCTTCAATGGTGATTTCAATTCTTTATAATCAAAATCTATGAAGTTTACGTCCTTGGCTATAAGCCTATCCCTAAATAAGTCGTCATTGCTTCCTAATGTTACCGTATTATTTTTACCGTTTATATCAACAACATATGTCCTCTTTCCCAAAGCTATTCCAAGTCCTTTTCTTTGACCTATAGTATAGTTTACTATACCATTATGTCTTCCTAATTCATTGCCACTTATGTCTATGAATTTTCCAGGTTTAGATTCATTGTTTGAATACTTCTTCAAAAATACTTCATAGTCTCCATCTGGTATAAAGCAAATATCCTGACTATCCGGCTTATCGTGTACTTCTAACCCAATCTCTTTTGCAATCTTTCTAACTTCATCCTTGCTAGAAAATTCCCCTATAGGAAAAAGTATCTTAGCAAGTTTTTCTTGGTTTAGATTATACATCATATATGATTGATCCTTGTGTGTTTCGTCATTTTTTAAAAGTTCGTATCTATTTTCTTCTTCATTTTTCACTATTTTTGCATAATGTCCAGTTGCTATATAGTCGCAATTTAAATCTTCTGCAACCTTAAACATTAGGTCAAATTTTATATGTTTATTACAAAACACACATGGATTAGGTGTTTTTCCTTCGTGATAAGTGTCTATAAAGTGTTTTACAACCGTATTTTTAAATGAATTTTCTAAATCTATTACATGGTGTTCTACACCTAATTTATCCGCCATTTTTTTTGCATCTCTAATTGCTGTATTTTCAACTCCTTCTGGAAGCCACAATTTCATTGTAGCACCTACGACTTCATATCCCTGATTTTTTAGAATGTATGTAGCAACTGAACTATCAACTCCGCCACTCATTCCTATCAATACTCTCTTCTTCATAATTTTACGCCATCTATCAATGACTACCTCCTTTTTTTAATAAACTAAAAAAGAGCACTAGGCCCTTTTTTGATCGATAAATATATTTGATACTAACATTACATAATGTTTATTTTCTAGAATTCATAATATCGATAACATCGTTACCTTTCAAATTCTTATTGTTTACTTTATAATCATCAACCATATCCTGTAATGATATGGATTTTGTGACCTCTTCTATACTTTCCTTTATCTTTGCCCATACATATTTAGTCGAGCAAGAATCGAAATTTTGACATGCTTCTTTGTCTAATAGGCATTCTGTAAACGCCATATCGCCCTCTAATACCTTTAGTATATCGGCAACCGTAACCTCTGATAATTCCTTGGATATCATATATCCACCTTGAGCCCCTCTTACACTATTTACAAGACCTGCCTTTCTCAAAGCAGAAAAAATTTGTTCTAGGTATTGATCAGATATTCCCTGTTTCTTGGCTATGTACTTAAGCGATACTGGTGAACCATTACTACTAAGCGCTAATTCAAACATCGCCTTTAACCCATACTTACCTTTTGTTGAAAGTTTCAATATAATCACTCCTTTTCAGAATTAATTCCTAGTAATTAACTATGATTTAACTCTAACTTTATATTATTATATCCGAGTAAAAAAGTCAAGATAAAAATTGAATTTTATACGTTTTATTTGTTTTTTTTCAAATATTTAAAATAATCATCTATATTTTTTTCAAATTTATTATCTTGAGGGACATAGAATTTTTCATCTTTTATCTCATCCGGTAAGTATTGTTGTGATACATAGTGTTTGTCAAAGTCATGTGGATATAGATAGCTACTACCTCTATTGAGTTTTGAAGCCCCACTATAGTGAGAATCTTTTAAATGCTGACAAACTTCTAAATTTGGCCTCTTTTCAATTTCATCGTAGGCCTTGTTTATAGCCATATACGATGAATTTGATTTCGGTGATGAGGCAAGCAATATCGTAGCTTGAGATAAAATTATCCTCGCTTCTGGCATCCCAACTTGCATTGCTGAATCTACGCAAGACTTAACTATAGATATTGCACTTGGATATGCTAAGCCTATATCCTCACAGGCAGTTACCAGCAATCTTCTACATACACTTATCAAATCTCCACCTTTTAGCAGTCTTGCGAGATAATATACGCTCGCATCCGGATCACTTCCCCTTATAGATTTTTGAAATGCACTTAATAAATCGTAATGCATTTCTCCATTTTTATCAAAGTTATACGGTAGGCTAAAAGATGAATCTTCAACAGATTTTTTACTTATAATCATATCACCGTCGCTTTTAATTTCTGCGTTTACAAATGAAAGCTCTAGAATGTTTATGGCAGTTCTCATATCGCCACCTGATATTTCTGCTATATAAGATAATGCCTGTCTATCTATATCCATATTTGTAATAGAAACCTTATTATACCTATCGATTATATTTTTTAACCCCATCTCTATATCTGAAGAGGTCAATGGTTTGAACTCAAAAATTATGCTTCTGCTAAGCAAAGCCTTGTACACATAATGATATGGATTTTCAGTTGTACTAGATATAAGGGTAATATCTCCAACTTCTATATATTCCAATAACGATTGTTGTTGTTTTTTATTGAAACTTTGAATTTCATCTATATATAGCAATATACCATTTTCTGTTCCTAATTTACCTATATCAGAAATTACCCTTTTTATATCTTCTAAAGATGAGTTTGTTGCATTAATTTTATAAAACTTTTTGTCAGATTTTTTTGCTAATAGTTGGGCTACTGTTGTTTTTCCTACTCCTGGTGGACCGAAAAATATCATATTAGGATATATTTTTTTATCGAGGATTTTATTTATTATCCTTCCTTTTCCAAGCAGATGCTTCTGTCCTACTACATCTTCTATTTCCTGTGGCCTAAATTCGTCTGCCAATGGCATTTCATCACCCTCCATTTTGTCATTTAAGAAAAGGACTGCATCAACAGTCCTCTTCAAAATACTATTTATTTATCTACCTAGTAAGTAAATGTTCTACTCTTTTTTAGTTCATCAAGTAGTTTGTCGTTTAATATTCTTATATGAGTACCTTTCATACCCAATGATCTAGATTCTATTACACCGGCACTTTCAAATTTTCTTAAGGCATTAACTATAACCGAACGAGTTATTCCTACCTTATCGGCTATCTTACTAGCTACTAATAAACCTTCATTTCCACCTAATTCCTTGAATATATGCTCTATAGCTTCTAATTCAGAATAAGATAAAGTTCCTATGGCCATTTGTACAACTGCCTTCTTTCTCATTTCCTCTTCCATTTCTTCGCTTATAGATCTAAGTATTTCAAGACCTATAACAGTGGCAGAGTATTCCGCAACAACTATATCATCATCAGTATATGGACGATCATATCTTGATAAAATTAGCGTTCCTAGTCTTTGAGCACTTCCCCATATAGGTATTATTACTGTGAATTTGTCAAGTCTATCCTTTTCTTGTGGGAATAGTCTCATAGTTTCTTCCTGTGACATGTTTTCTCTAGTATCATTTATAGTCAGCAAGCTCTCTGCATATTCTACAGGGAACATTGGAGAATTATTTTCCTCATCTAATACTATTGAACTGTCTTCAGGATTAACCAACGAATATCCCAATACCTTTCCTTTAACTCTAACTACATATACGTTAGAATCTAAAACATCACCTAAAACATTAGTTAACTGATTAAAAGACACAGTTGTAGCTGCGTTTGCCTGAAGTGTTTTATTAATTCTTCTCGTATTTTTTAATAAATTACTTGTCATTTTTATACCTCCTAAAATTTTCACAAAACATATTATAGTATCATTTTTCCGTATATATTCATATATAATATTAGAATTAATCAAATTAAAAAATTCAGAAAAATTGATACGCAATTTTATACTATAAAAAGAATTTTCTGTAATTGTGACAGACATAACATTTTATGTCCTACAATAAGAGATTAACATATTTTTAAAAAAATTTCAACATATTTTCTTAAATTTTATAATATTTAAACTATTACTATTTAAGCAATCTATGTGTACATTCTTTATATATTGATTAATTTTGAACATTTGTTTCAAAAAAATTAATCATTTTTTTAAAAATACTTAAAAATAATAAAAATATACTATATTTAGTTTTTTGAATTTTACCTTGATTATTCATAGTTATTATATTGAAATATCCTTAAATTTTCCATATTGCTTTAAGAGAGCATAAAACAAGGCAGATACCTACCTTGTTTTATAATCTTACTATTAGTCTTTTTTACTTTTATTTGTAGTACATTCTGGATTTGAACATACGCTTTTTACTTCTTTTTTTGTAACTTTATCTACTTTGTATGAACCGCATTCCTCACAGACTTCTCCATTTGGTTTTTTCCACTCTACAAAATCACAATCAGGATAATTTGAACATCCGTAAAATACCCTGCCCTTCTTTGTTTTTCTAACTATTATCTCCCCATCTTTACATTTAGGACATTTTACTCCTATTTTGTCAACTATAGGCTTAGTGTTTTTACATTCTGGATAATTTTTACATGCCATAAATTTACCGAAACGTCCGTGCTTTATCAACATATTAGCCCCGCATAATTCACATTTTTCATCTGTTTCAATATCCATGTTTATTTTTTCGATATTTTCCAAAGCTTCTTTTATAGATGATTCTAAAGGCATGTATGCTTCTTTTACTACATCCTTCCAATTTAGGTCACCATCTGCAACCTCATCTAGTCTATCTTCTAGCTTTGCAGTAAATTCTATGTCTGTAAGCATTTCAAAGTTTTCTTCTAATATGTTTGTTACAATGTTTCCCAATTCAGTAGGGACAAGGGATGCCCCTTCCTTCGTTACATATTCTCTATTTAAAATAGTAGCTATTGTCGGTGCATATGTAGAAGGTCTTCCTATACCCAATTCTTCCAATGTTTTTACCAAACTTGCCTCTGTATATCTAGCAGGAGGTTGCGTAAAGTGTTGTTTAGGATTTGTTTCATCTATTTTTAATTTTTCATTATTTTCTAATACAGGTAGTATTTTATCTTCTCTATCTGTAAAATTATACACCTTAGTGTATCCATCGAAAACCTGTATAGAGCCTGTTGCAGTAAATAAGTATTCAGATATATTGCCTTTGATAGTTAAGTTTTCATATATCGCATCTGACATCTGACTGGCTACAAACCTTCTCCATATCAAATTATACAATTTGTATTGATCGTTACTTAAAGACTCCTTTATAGAATCAGGAGTTCTAAGTACATTGGTAGGTCTTATAGCTTCGTGTGCATCTTGAGACTTTTTATTTGAGTTTTCTTTTTTCTTTTTTCCTTCAAATAGATAGTCTCCACCGTACGAGTTTACTATAAATTCATCGACAGCGTTTTTTGCTTCTACAGATATTCTATGAGAATCTGTTCTTATGTATGAAATTAAACCAACTGTACCTTCGTTTAAAACATCTATACCCTCGTATAATTCTTGAGCTATTTTCATAGTTTTCTTTGTAGTAAAACCTAGCTTATTTACGGCTTCTTGTTGCAATACAGAAGTAGTAAAAGGTTTTATTGCACTACGTCTTCTTATTTTCTTCTCTATATCAACTACCTTTAAATCTTTGTTTTCTATTTCAGATAATATTTTGTTTATTTGCTCTTCATTTTCTATATTTATTTTTTCTCCTTCAGTGCCATAAAATGAAAATATAACTTCCTTTCCATTTTTTGATGTTACTAAATCTAACGTCCAATATTCAACAGGTATAAAAGCTTCTATCTCTCTTTCTCTATCGCATATTATTTTTGTAGCGACAGATTGAACTCTACCAGCGCTTAAACCTCTTCTTACTTTTTGCCATAGAACAGGTGAAATTTGGTATCCCAATAGTCTATCCAAAACTCTTCTGGCTTGTTGAGCATCTACAAGTCTTTTATCTATTTTTCTAGGCTTTTGTATGGATTTTTTTATTGTATCCTTAGTTATTTCATTAAATTCAATTCTACATTCAGAATCCTCATCTATACCCAATATATATGTTAGATGCCATGATATAGCCTCGCCTTCTCTATCGGGGTCGGTTGCAAGGAATATTTTTTTTGCCTTTTTAGCTTCTTTTTTTAATTCCTTTATTATATCACCTTTTCCCCTTATATTAATATATTCTGGTTCAAAATTATTTTCTATATCAACCGCAAGCCTACTTTTAGGAAGATCTCTAATATGACCTACAGATGCCTTAACAACGTAATGAGATTTTCCCAAAAACTTTTCAATTGTTTTAGCTTTTGCAGGAGACTCAACAATAACCAACGCCTTAGGCATATTAACACCCCCAATTTATTTCAAATTATTAAGTGCATATTTGTTGATTCCCTCCTCTATTATAAATTCCTTCATCATGAGTGAGTTTATAGCTAGTAATAAATCACCTATAGAACAGTCTATTTTTATGGATAGGTTATCAATATCTTGTGCACCTTCAGATTTCAATATTTTAATAATAAGTTTCTCTATTTCTGAAAATTTATATCCATTATTGTTATCGTCAAAATTTATATTAACATAATTAGAAGTGTAATTTCCACTATTTTTTAAAATATTATTATATTTTTTTTCATTTATCCTTATGAAATCTTGATAATCTATCAATATATCTTCTATATCTGAGACAGGTTTTGCACCTTCGCTAATCATTTTATTACAACCATAACTTAATTCAGAAAATATGCTTCCAGGTATTGCATATACATTTTTTCCATATTGAAGGCCACAGTCTACTGTTATAGAAGTTCCACTTTTATTTTTAGCTTCGACTACAACTATTCCATCAGATATGCCTGCAATAATTCTATTTCTAAGCGCAAAAAAATATCTTTTAGATTCAGTGCCTATTGGATGTTCAGATATTACCAATCCTCCTTCATCTATTATTCTTTGTCTAAGTTTATAAGATGACGATGGATATGTTTTTTCTATTGATGTTCCCATAACAGCTATTGTTTTAATATTATATTCTAAAGAATGAAAATGTGCCAACGAATCTATGCCATCTGCCATTCCACTGACTGTAACAAAGTTGTGTTTTGAAAGTTCCTTTACGACATACTTTACAGCATTTTTTCCATACTGACTGCAATTTCTACTTCCAATAACACTTATCAAGGGTTCTTCATTTAGTAAATTTATATCTCCATAGTAGTACAACACCTGTGGGGGATCATATATTTCTCTTAATTTGTCGGGATATTTTTCATCATCATAGGTTACATATGATACCCCATAATCCTTCATTGTTTTTTTGATTGTAGCAATTATAGATGAATTAAATATATTTTTATTTAATTTATTTATAACCTTTTTATTTATTCTGTTATCCTTAAGTATGGAGTAATAACTATCGACATTAAAATTATCTAGGTAGTTGTATATATACTCGTATATCATCTTCATATTTCTATCTGAAATCTTTGCTACGATACTTGTCCATAAATATAAATCACTGCTCATGATATCACCAACCTTTTTATTATTTATTACTGATTTTCATCTTATTCACTCATGTCTCTAAATTTACAACAATATATTAATTTCTTACAAAATAAAGCAATCGCATTTTGTCGCACTCATAACTTAGAGTCTTAATTTTCTGTATCATAACTTTAAGTCATTGCACTTTGTTGTTATCCATAACTTATATTCATATTGTCATAACTTATATTTATTTTTCTTTAAGAATACTTCTTTTGAGAATAATTTAGGGAAACTCTATTTTATTCTAAATTTGTATTTATATTTTTAACTATTATATAAGGAGTCTTATTGTATATGATATTAAAACTCTCATTATTAAAAATTATTACCTTTCATTTTCCTGAAAGTATTTATAATATGCATTTCTAAAAGAAAAGGCTTCTATAATCTCCTTTTCACCTATATATTCACTTTCATTCAAATCGGCTATAGTCATTGCTACTTTTAATATTTTAGTGTAACTTCTATTACTCAATTTGTATTTATCGTAAAAATACTCCGCCATTTTTTGTCCCTTATCATCTAATGTCAAATATTTATTGATCAATTTTGAATTGAGCTGAGAATTTGTCAGTATATCATCCTCCTCATATCTCTTTTCTTGTCTCTTCCTAGCTCGTTCTATATTTTTTTTAATTTCAGCAGAAGTTTTATTCTTATTTGTATTCTTATATTCATCGTAATTAATTTCTCCAACATTTTGGTGAATATTCACCTCTTGCACTTTCATACAAGTTTAGACTATATCTTCATCTATCTTATATTTATACTGTAGATGTCGTATTTTTCCTCTGTTTTCTAAACAGTTTTACCTTCCCAAATAATTGGTTATCTCCTAGCAGGAGGGTGGCGCAACCACCTAGTCGTTTGGGGTATTTATTCCCTCATGAACACCCATTGCATAGACACTTAGGGTTTAACCATATGCCATCTTCTGATTATTACTTTCGCAACAATAAATTGTCAATCAGAAGCTTTAGGGTTTACCACGATTTAACACGAAGTACCTACATATCACTATATAGGCAAGGCTGTACTATATTACCTCACAAAACAAATCTATCCTATCCAGTATTGGACCTGAAATTTTATTCCTATACCTTTGAATCTCATATACCTTACACCTACATTCTTTGTTGCTGTTGTAATATCCACATGGACATGGATTCATCGTCCCTACCAACATAAAACATGCAGGATATTGTACGCTTTTGCTTATTCTTGATATATTAATTACTCCATCCTCTAGTGGTTGTCTCAATCCTTCAAGAGTTTTTTTGTTAAATTCAGCTATCTCATCAAGAAATAAAACACCACGATGTGCTAATGTTATTTCTCCTAGACTTGCATTATTTCCACCACCTAATATAGATGTTGACGTAGATGAATGATGAGGAAATCTAAAAGGTTTTTCATCGATGATTTTATTGCTTTTTTTCAATCTACCGGCACAACTATATATTTTTGTTATTTCTAATTTTTCACGTTCTGTAGGCTTGGGTAACAGTGTTTTTATACTTCTCGCAAGCATTGTTTTCCCTGTCCCCGGTGGACCTATAAATAATATATTATGACCTCCTGCAACTGCTATTTCACAACATCTCTTAGCCAATATATTTCCGTGTATAAAACTCATGTCATCTATTTCTAATTCATTCTCGTCTTTTATATCTTTTATTATATCAACCGTTTTTAGTATTTCAGAAATCCTATCCATTATTAACTTTTTTCTTGATTCTTCATCCATATTTATTATTTTTATGCAATCTTTTACAGAATGTACTGGATATATATCTATTCCGTCTATACTAGAACATTCTAGATAATTATCCGCTGGTATGAATATCCTCTTCGCATTATTTTCCATCATGGATATTACAATAGACAATATTCCGCTCATAGGCTTTATCTTTCCATCTAAAGATAATTCTCCTAAAAAAATACTTTTATCTAAAAATTCATCGTTACAATTTAACTTGTTCCTAAGTAGACCAATACAAATACCTAAATCTAGGTATGAACCGTCTTTTTTCATATCAGCCGGAGATAGATTTACTATTATTCTGTTCATGGGAAAATTATATCCACTATTATTAATAGCGGATCTGACCCTCTCCTTCGATTCCTTAACCTCAACCCCAGCCAAACCAACTATATTAAAATATGGCATCCCTTTTGATATATCTATTTCGATATCTATAGGATATCCGCCAACACCGTTTAATATTCCAGATCTAACCTTATATATCATTTTTTCTCTCCTAATTTCTTATATTTCTCTCCTAATTTCTTATATTTCTTCAAAATATGCATCTCTTATATGCCTTATTTTTCTTTCATTGTAATAAACTTCAAATATATCAAATCTTATTGTCATATCGTTTATTTCATTCATAGATACATATTGCTTTGCTACATATATTATCTTTCTCCTCTTTTTTCTATCTACCGCTTCACACGGATATCCATAATTATTATTTGTCCTTGTTTTTACTTCCCCAAATACAATATCTCCTCCTTCTTCAAAGATAACATCTATCTCTCCATTTGTAGTTCTAAAATTTCTACACAATATGTTGCAACCTACCTTTTCTAAATATAAGGCAACCGCTTCTTCCCCTATCATTCCAATCTCATAATTATTCAAAACAAACCTCCTATATCTTATTTGATATTTTGTATTTAAAACACACATAGGTGTTTTATTAAACCCATACTGGCCTTTGACTTATACGATATATGAAATATTCTCTTTCAAACTAGATAAACGATGGATTAAATTTAAACAAACCAAACTTTGATTTATACAATATATAAAATATCTTCTACTCCTCCTTTCATATATAATATGTACATTTTTTCATTATAATTTACATTTTTGTATTTCTATATCTATGATATTTGTTAAAAAAAATTATGCTCATATTGCCTTTTATTTTTATGAGATCAACATTCACTAGTAGATATGATATTTATTATAAAAAGTTAAGGTAATAGTTCTAATATATATTATAGATATATGTTTTACGTATAAAAAATATACTGCATCTGTATCTCACGACTTTATCAGGATATGTTTTATACATAAAAAATATATTTTAATCTATACTGTAGAAAGATGTAGGTAAGAGATATGAAAAAATTGAATACAAATAGAATTGATAATTCATATGAAAAAGTTGTTCTTAAAAATTTGAATTTTGCCTATGGTTCAGGGCTTGATTCTCTATTAAAGCACTATAATACTAGTGAAGATGGTTTAAGCGAAGAAGATGTAAAAAGATCTTATGACATGTATGGTAATAATGAAATCAAAAAAGGAAAAAAGGATTCTTTATTTAAAAAGATATTTAAGGCTTTTATAAACCCTTTTACAGCGATTTTAATATTTTTAGCAATTATTTCATCAATAACAGATATTATTCTTGCCAAACCTCAAGATAGAGAGTCTACAACTGTAATTATAATTATAACAATGGTGATTGTATCTGGAATACTTAGGTTTGTACAAGAAACTAGAAGCGGAAATGCAGCGGAAAACTTACTAAAAATGATAACGACAACTGCGACAGTTATGCGAAGAGATGAAGGTTGTGTAGAAATTCCAATCGATGATATTGTAGTTGGAGATGTAGTGAAACTTTCAGCAGGTGATATGATACCTGCCGATGTTAGAATCATAAAGTCCAAGGATTTATTCGTTAGTCAATCGGCTTTAACAGGAGAAAGCGATGCTGTAGAAAAATTTTCTTCAAACTTTGAAGTTATACCAAAGTCTATATCAGACTATGCTAACATTGCTTTTATGGGTTCCAATGTTATAAGTGGAACGGCTATTGGAATTGTAATTTCGGTTGGCGAAAAAACTATTCTTGGTGATATAACAAGGCGAATGAACGAAAAACCCGTACAAACGAGTTTTGAAAAAGGGGTTAATTCTGTATCTTGGTTGTTGATAAAATTCATGCTTTTTATGGTACCAATAGTTTTTTTGATAAATGGCTTTACAAAGCATAATTGGATAGATGCTGGTCTTTTTGCTATATCAATAGCAGTTGGATTGACACCTGAAATGCTACCGATGATTGTAACAACATCATTGGCAAAGGGTGCTGTAACAATGTCTAAAAAGAAAACCATAATAAAGAATTTAAATTCTATTCAAAATCTAGGTTCAATGAATATACTTTGCACAGACAAAACTGGTACTCTTACACAGGATAAGGTTGTTTTGATGTATCATTTGGATATTGAAGGAAATAGCGATAATAGGGTTTTGAGACACGCATTATTAAACAGTTATTATCAGACTGGACTTAGAAATTTGATGGACATTGCCATAATAGAAAAAGCAAAGACAGAGGGAGAAAATGACAGGGAATTAAAAGATGTATTGTCTAAGTATCAAAAAATCGACGAAATACCATTCGATTTTCAAAGAAGAAGGATGAGTGTTGTCGTATCCAATATGAACCCTGAAAATCCAAAGGTTCAGATGATAACAAAGGGTGCAGTTGAAGAAATGCTTTCTATATGTTCTTATGCTGAATACAATGGTTTGGTCAAACCTCTTACAAACAACTTCAAACATTATATACTTGATAAGGTAGATAAACTTAATAAAGAAGGTATGAGAGTCGTTGCCGTAGCCCAAAAAACAAATCCATCTCCAATAGGACAGTTTTCTATAGACGACGAAAACGATATGGTTTTGATAGGGTATCTTGCGTTCTTAGATCCCCCAAAAGAATCCGCTGCAGAGTCCATAGCAGCACTAAAAAAATACGGCGTAGATGTAAAAATTTTAACAGGTGATAATGAAAAGGTTACTAAAACAGTGTGTAAGCATGTAAATATTTCCTCTGAGAATATTTTATTAGGTTCTGATATAGATATGCTAGATGATAAAGAGCTTGGAATAAAGGCTGAAAATATAAATGTATTTGCAAAGCTATCACCACAACAAAAGGCTAGAATCGTTTCTTGTCTAAGAGAACGAGGTAATAGTGTTGGTTTTATGGGAGATGGTATTAATGATGCAACTGCAATGAAGGAAGCAGATGTAGGTATATCCGTTGATACCGCAGTTGATATAGCTAAGGAATCCGCCGACGTAATCCTTTTACAAAAAGATTTAATGGTTCTAAAAGATGGTATTATCGAAGGAAGAAAGACATATGCAAATATGATAAAGTATATAAAAATGACTGCAAGTTCTAATTTTGGAAATGTATTTTCAGTTTTAATTGCAAGTTCATTTTTACCATTTTTACCAATACTTCCTATACACCTAATAATATTAAACCTTATTTATGATTTAACATGTACATCTATACCATGGGATAATGTAGATGATTATTTCCTATCTCAACCTAGGAAATGGGATGCTTCATCTATAGGAAGATTTATGATTTGGTTTGGTCCGACATCATCGATATTTGACGTATGCACTTATATTTTGATGTACTTCTTTATTTGTCCTTTAATGACAGGTAACTTATTATTCCATCAAATCTCTGATCCAAAAATTCAGTTTATTTACATAGCGATATTTCAAGCAGGATGGTTTGTTGAATCAATGTGGAGCCAGACGTTTGTAATACATATGTTGCGTACTCCTAAAATTTCATTCATTCAAAGTAGGGCTTCATCTTCTGTTATGTTTATGACTATAATAGGTATATCTATACTTACATTAATACCATTCACATCATTTGGAAGATCAATTCAACTTCTTCCATTGCCGTCAATATATTTCATATGGCTTGGTATTATAGTCATTTCATATATGATATTGGTATCTATATGTAAGAAGTTCTATGTAAAAAAATTTGGAGATTTACTATAAATATAAAAAGCGTTGAATATAGTTTTTGTTTCATTTTTCTAATAAATTCCTATATTCAACGCTGTTTTGTATTTTATAACCATATCAATCTTCTTTTATATTTGTATATAGAATGGTCTTATAATTCAAATTAATATTTACTAATCTCTTGTAGGTATAATTTCTATCCAATATCCATCTGGGTCTGTTATAAAGTATATTCCCATTGCATCATTAACATAGGCCACTATACCCATATCTGTATGTTTTTTAAATAATTCATCATACTTATCAGTTCTTAGTGCAAGGTGGTATTCCAAATCACCAAGGTTATATGGTTCTTTTCTATCTCTCAACCATGTAAGTTCCAAGGTAAAATTTGTAACTCCATCTCCCAAATATACTAGCTTAAAGCTATCATCCTTTGCTATCTTTTCCTTTACAGGTTTTAGACCTAAGGCCTCATCATAAAATTTCAAACTCTTCTCAAGATCGAAGACGTTAAAATTAAAGTGGTCAAATCTTATCATATTAATACTACTTCATAATCGATATAGTAATTTTTTAAAATATAATCTACAAAATATTTTTAGTTTTGTAAACTCTCTTCAAACTGTGATTAATACAGTAATCTTAAAAAATATTATATCGTATATATGAATTCTCCTTTCTAATTTATTTATTTTTTATTCTATGCTTTATATATTACTCTCTTATCTATAGATTCTAAATCCTTACAACCTGTAAGAATCATAGAGCCTTCTAATTCTTGTTTTAGTTTATCAAGATACAGCTCTACACCCTCAACTTCACCTCCAAAAGAAGCTGTAACAAATGGTCTTCCTATAAGACAGGCATCTGCTCCAAGGGCTATCATCTTTAGAACATCTACTCCTGTTCTTATTCCTCCATCGACGAATACCTTTATTCTTTTATTCACAACCTTTGCAATCTCAGGAAGTACTTCTGCAGTTGCTGGAGTATAATCTTGAACCCTTCCTCCATGATTGGATACAACTATTCCATATACACCTGCATCTATCGCCATCAATGCTTCATCAGGTGTCATTATTCCCTTTAAAATAAATGGTAATTTTGTAGAGTTTACAAGTTCTCTTATTTCTTCTATGTTTTTGGCTTCGACAGGTTTTCCATGCATATTCAAGGTTACAAGACCACAGGCATCTATATCTACTCCAACAGCTATAGCACCAGCATCTTCTGCTTTTTTTATTTTTTCTATAATATTTGCATTATCCCAAGGTTTTATAAATACAATACCCTTAGAGTTTGTTTCCTTCATAACGTCCAAATTGTCTAATAAAAATTGAGGTACAGCCGTATCTCCAACCATGGCCACAGTACCTTTGTTTTCACATCCCAAGATAACTGGAGTTATATATTCTCTTTCTGTAACCAAGCCTCCCATATTAAGAGTAGTACCTGTAATAGGTGCCGCCATTATAGGTAGGCTAAAATTGTGACCAAATAACTCAATACTTGTATCTACCTTTGATACATTATGTATTGTTCTCATATTTATCTTTATTTTATCCAAGGCTTTTACATTTTCTATAAATGAGCTTCCTGTACCTTTTCCGCCCATTCCTGGAACTTCTCCTCTACATACTACTCCATCACATACCCTACATACTCTACAAGATCCATTAAACTTAACCTTTGCATTTTTTAAAACCTCATTGTAATTCATATCTAGTTCCTCCACTAACTGCATATTAATATTTGTAAATTAATTTGTTTAAAGATATTTATTCATAAATTAATTTATTACAATAAATAATTTTTATCTATTTCATATTTATAACTATCTCTTCTTTATGTCTATATTTTTAAGAAAACTTAACCTATGAATTGGTGTTATTCCAAATTCATCTATGGCTTTATAATGATCCCTCGTTCCATACCCCTTGTTGGAAGCAAAACAATACATAGGGTATTTCTTATCAAATTCATACATTATCCTATCCCTAGTTACCTTTGCTAATATACTTGCTGCAGCGATGGACATAGACTTGCTATCTCCCTTTATTATAGGAATTTGCTTCATTGCCATACCTGGAATAGTGACAGCATCATTTAAAAGACAGTCTGGTTTATGTTTCAAATTAGATATTGCTTTCTTCATGGCTATATATGTGGCATTTAGTATATTATGTTCGTCTATCTCATTATTGTCGCATATTCCAATTCCATAGTCCTTAGCCTCTGAAATTATAATGTCGTATAATTCTTCTCTCTTATCTTCTTTTATTTTCTTTGAATCGTCAATCCATCTAATTCTCTTACCTTTTTCAAAGATAACACATGCAGCGACTACTGGACCTGCCAATGGACCTCTCCCAGCTTCATCTACACCAGCAATAAGATGGTATCCTTGCAAGTATAAACCATCTTCATATGAATTCATAAGGTTTATTCTTTCATCTTCCATTCTTAACTTTTCCAACTTCTTTTCCACCCTACCTACAATTTGCTGGACGGACTTTCTTTCATCATTTCTAAATTTGAATACAAATTCAAGATACTCATCTTCAGATACATTGTCATATATTTCCTTTATTTCACTGGTTTTTAATTTGGATAAATCCCTATCTTTTATTACATCTTTAAAAAACATCGTAATTACCTTCTTCCACATAAAATCATACCTACATTATACTATAAAATTAGATATAGAAAAAGACTATTTTAAAGAGAATTAATTCTTTAACATAGTCTTATATAAATTATTCTTCCTCTATTTCAGATGGTCTTTCCAATGTTATTTTACCAATCTTTCCATCTCTAAATTCATTTAATACAGTAGTTGCAACCCTAGTATAATCAATTTCTTTATTTCCCATTATAAAGCCTCTTTTTCTTCCTATGGCTTCCATTGTATCTATGCCCATGGGATGTATTTCATCCAATTTATATCTTTCCATCAAGCTTTCTGGAGCAATTACACTAAGTTTTTCTATAAGTCTTAATCCTAGTGTTTCAATATCTAGGATTTCATCTTTTATAGCTCTTGTAAATGCAAGGTTAAGGGCTACGTTTTGGTCGTCAAATTTCGGCCATAGTATACCTGGGGTATCTAATAGCTCCATATTACCTCTTATTTTAACCCATTGTTTTCCCTTTGTCACTCCAGGTCTATCCCCTGTCTGTGCACTCTTTCTTCCAGATAGCTTGTTTATCAAAGAAGATTTTCCAACATTTGGAACACCGACTATCATAAGTCTTATTCCTCTTGCTTTTCTTCCCTTTTCTTCAAATTTTTCTATCATATCCTTTGTTAAAGCCTTACATTCAGCACCTATCTTGTTCACACCTACACCTGTCATCGAGTTGATTGTAAGGGCTTTTATTCCTTTTTTTGCATAGTAAGAAATCCACATATCTAAATCTTCTTTTTTACATAAGTCTGCCTTATTCAATAATACAATTCTAGGTTTATCACCTACTAATCTATCTATATCTGGATTTTTACTGCTGTACGGAATTCTAGCATCCAAAAGTTCTATTACAACATCTACAAGTTTTAAATTATTTGATACTAACTCCCTAGTCTTTTTCATATGTCCAGGATACCAATTTATATTCAAATTATCATCTCTTAAATATTCTTCATTATAAGCCATTTTAAACTTCCTTTCTAATTTTAATCTATCAGTTTGTAGATATATTTTAATTTATTGTTTCTTCATAAAATATACTTTTAATTTATAGTCTACTATTGTTTATAATTTCTATGTTTAGCTATTATTATTTATAATTTGAGATCCAATAATCGAAAAAAGGATGTCCAAAAGAGACATCCTTCTTCCATGCTTATTGATTTTCTTTTACTTAAAGTTTCTAGCTTCTTTGATCTTAGCAGCCTTACCAACTCTACCTCTGATGTAGTTGATCTTAGCTCTTCTAACCTTACCATGTCTAGTAACTTCTATCTTTTCAATCTTTGGTGAATGAACTGGGAATGTTCTTTCAACACCTACACCGAAAGATATCTTTCTAACTGTAAATGTTTCTCTTATTCCACCGTTTTGTCTCTTTAGTACAACACCTTCGAATACCTGAACTCTTTCTCTCTTACCTTCGATAATCTTAACGTGTACCTTTACTGTATCCCCTGGTCCAAAGTTAGGGATATCACTCTTTACCTGTGCTGCTTCTACAGCTTTAATTAATTCGTTCATTTCTTCCTCCTAAATCTTAGACGTACTTAAAACTTGACCTTTGTAACAGAGGTACGCCCGTTTTTTTCAACTATTAAATTATAGCCTTTTTTTGGGCAAATGTCAATTATTTTTTTTAAAAAAACCTTTATTTTACTCAAACTTATAATATATACACCTAAATTTTAATCTTTTTGTTCATTTTACATCATTCAAAGTTGAAATAGGTATTATACTTTAGTATTTTATATTTTTATAGTAATTTTCTTCATTTTTTTCTGAAAATGTTGTATAATGGTATTAAAAACAAATTCAAGTAGCCTTAATGTGCTACTTTTAAGAATTAGAAAGAGGTGTAATATGGGAATTTATGAAGAATTAGTAGCTCGTGGCCTAATTGCACAGGTTACAGACGAAGAAGAAATTAGAGAATTAGTAAATGCAGGAAAGGCTACCTTCTATATTGGATTTGACCCTACTGCAGATTCTCTACATGTTGGTCATTTCATGGCACTATGTTTGATGAAGAGACTTCAGATGGCAGGTAATAAGCCGGTAGTATTAGTAGGTGGAGGTACAGGATACATAGGCGATCCTTCTGGACGTACAGATATGAGAAGCATGATGACTCCTGAAACTATACAACACAACTGCGATTGCTTCAAGGCTCAGATGGAAAAATTCATCGAATTTGGAGATGGAAAAGCAATAATGGTAAATAATGCAGATTGGCTATTGGGTCTAAACTATATCGATATGCTTAGAGAAGTTGGACCACATTTTTCTGTTAACAACATGCTAAGAGCTGAATGTTATAAGAATAGAATGGAAAAAGGCCTTTCATTCTTAGAATTTAACTACATGATAATGCAGTCTTATGATTTCTATCACCTATACAAAGAATACGGTTGCAATATGCAATTTGGAGGAGATGATCAATGGTCAAATATGCTTGGAGGAACTGAGCTTATAAGAAGAAAATTAGGCAAGAACGCTTTTGCTATGACTATTACTCTACTTCTTAATTCTGAGGGCAAGAAAATGGGTAAAACAGCAAATGGAGCTGTATGGTTGGATCCTAATAAGACATCACCTTTCGAATTCTATCAATACTGGAGAAATGTTGGTGACGACGACGTATTAAAATGTATAAGAATGCTTACTTTCCTACCACTAGATGAAGTAGAAAAAATGGAAAAATGGGAGGGTGCACAACTTAACAAGGCTAAAGAAATACTTGCCTTTGAACTTACAAAGTTAGTTCATGGTGAAGAAGAGGCAACTAATGCTGAAACTGCTTCAAAAGCATTGTTCTCAGGCGGAGGAGATACATCAAATATGCCGACTACAGAAATAGATCCTTCTTCTCTAACTGATGGAAAGATAAATATTATGGATTTGATTGTTAACATAGGATTGGCACCTTCTAAGAGCGAAATAAGAAGAATAATTCAACAAGGTGGTCTATACCTTAACGATGAAAATATATCGGATATAGGATATGAAGTAACAGAAGATATGATAAAGGAATCATTAATTATAAGAAAAGGTAAGAAAACATATCATAAGGTCGTTTTTAAATAAATCCTTCTCTAGTCTAGATTCGTAGTGAATTTATATATAAGGTTTTAGATTCACAGTAAATTTATACACAAATAAGATATTAATAATAAAAAGTCCTTCTTAGGTAGACGATTACCATAGAAGGACTTTCTAATTTTATATGTTTTTATACAATCAGAATGACGCTGACTTTGTATTTGTTTATGTCAGATACATTATTTATACATTTGTAGTTTGGAACTTACAAGAACCAAAGAAATAATCCCCTATAAAATGTACCTTATAATTATCTCCCACTGGAACATCAATCCTTTGTTTTCCGCTTTTTACATCTATAGTCTTATATATTTTATCACCTTTGTACACTACCAACTTTGCCTTTCCTAGATTGACCTTTGAAATAAGATATAGTTTGTCCATATTGTCAACCTTACCTAAATATTTTCTTCCCGTCATTCCATAAAAGACAGAATTTAGCGACAATTTTGTATATGAATTTACATAACCATAGTAGAAAAAACTTTCATCCTTTAAACCTATATTATCGCTGATGTTCATTTTGTAAATATCCTGATATTGATATTTTTTGTAAACACCGAACGAAAAATAGGCTAAGAATATCAAAAAAACAGCCAATATGAATCTTTTTACATGTCTCCTTTTCACCCTTGATGTATCAAAGTCAAAAAGTGATACTGCATTATTTTTCCTGAAATTATCAGTATTGTAACTTCTATTTCCCATTGACATAACCACCCCTCCTATCTCATCTTGAAATAAAAATATAATGTTACTATGTAATTATATTATAACATTTTTTTCAAAAAAATATATGTTTTTAAAAAATTCTTTAGAAATTTATAAGACAGCATCAAGTACATTTATTGAAATCTTGATGCTGTCTATTCTAGTAATTTATATATGATTTTTTTAATATATTTATTGAATTATTATTTTAAAAATTCTAATGCTGTTTCTACATATAGTTGCGTTTCTATATACAGGCATCTTTCATCTATATCGAAGTATTCATGATGGTGAGGATTAGATGAATTTTTCACCCTATCTGAACAACTTCCTACCTTAACAAAGGTACCCGGTGCCTTTTGTAGATAATCTGCAAAATCTTCAGCTCCAAACTGTTTTTTTTCATTGGTTAAAACATTATCTACTCCAACTATGTTTTCTGCAATCATTCTAGTATACTTTGTTTTTTCCACTTCATTTATTAGAGGGGCCGCTGCATCGTAATTTGTAAAATATGATTTACAGTTGTGTATCTGTGCTGTAAGGTCAGATATTTTTTCAATTCTATCCAATATATATTGCCTTGTTTCCATATCAAAAGTTCTTACTGTACCCTCTATCTCACCTTCTGATGCTATTATATTATACCTCGTCCCTGAATTTAATTTACCTATGGATACAAGTGCATCCTTAGATGGTGAAATCTGTCTTGATACTATATTTTGTAATTCTACTACTATATTAGAAATAGCAACTAAGGCATCTCTCCCCTTATCTGGAGTTGCTGCGTGTGCTGATTCACCGACTACCTTTACCTTAAATATATCACATGATGCGCTTTGGGCTCCTGCTGTTACACCTATTGTTCCCAATTTCAAATTTGATGCCACATGGGTACCAAATACATAGTCTACATCATCTAAATACCCCTTTTCGACAAATAATCTAGCTCCTGCCCCTATTTCTTCAGCTTGTTGAAATGCTATCTTTATTGTCCCAGAAAACTTATCTCTGTGTTTATTTAATATAAGGGTTGCACTCAATAGGCTTGACGTGTGAGCATCGTGACCACAGGCATGTGATAAGCCTTCATATATAGAGGAATATTCCTCCCCCTTTTTATCTAAGATTTCCAAAGCATCCATATCTGCTCGCAAGAATACAGTTTTAGAATTGTTTTCACCATTCTCTCCTATAAGTTTTACAAAGATTCCAGTTTCACCTACTAATTCAAATTCTATATCATTTTCTCTAAGAATATTTTGTATAAACTTTGATGTCTTATACTCTTTTAGGCTCGATTCAGGTCTTTTATGTAAATATCTTCTATTATCCCTAGTATATTCATATATGTTAATTACATCTTCATACAAACTTATATCTATACCATCAATATCTATTGTCTTTTTATTTAAATTACTCATCTCTACCTCCAAGCGGGAACCTCACTTCCCTTTGATGTTTCTTTGATTAATTTCTTCACATCATCAGTTTGATATGCCTTTACAATCTTCTTATATATCTCATTATTTTTATCCTTATTTCTCGCTACTATAATATTTATATATGGTTTTGATTTATCGTTTACCGGTTCTAAAAATATTGCGTCTTTCGTTGGTACAAATCCAGCATCTACAGCCATTCCACTATTGATTACAGATAATTCAACATCTTTTAACGCCCTGGCTGTTTGAGATGCATCTACAGGTGTTATCTTAATATGTTTTGGATTATCTATTATATCCTTTGGTGTTGCAAAGTCTCCTGCTTTTGGATTTATTTTTATAAGTCCAGCTGTTTGTAATAATTTTAATGCCCTACCTTGATTTGTAACATCATTCGGTATAACAACTTCACCTCCATTTTTTATATCCTTAGGATGTTTTAACTTCAATGAATATATTCCTAAAGGAGCTATTACGGTATCTCCAATTGGAACCAAATCTTCCTTTTTTTCCTTGTTATAATTTTCTAAAAATATTCTATGCTGGAATGAGTTTAAATCAATATCACCATTTGCCAAGGCATCATTTGGTTGATTGTAATCTGAGAATGTGACTAACTCAGCTTTGATGCCCTCTTTCTTTAATTTTTTTATTACATACTGCCATACCTCATTTCTACTGCCTACTACACCTATTTTTACAATCTTATTTTTTGAGTTTTCAGATGCAGAATCCTTGTTTGCACCACACCCTACCGTTGATATTCCTAATGAAATAGCTATAGCCAACAAACCTATTTTTTTTATAATTCCATTCTTTATTATCTTTTGCATATTAATACCCCTTTTCTTTACACTAAATCTTATTTTTTCTTCTTTATTTTTATTCTTTTGTAATTTAATATTTTATATTTATTTTTCAATTTTTCTTATAAGGATGTTTCCAAACCACTGTATTATAAATACCAATGCTAGTATTATAAGTGTTGATACAACTGTTACATCATTTTGGAATCTATTAAAACCTTGAGATATTGCAAGATTTCCTAATCCTCCTCCACCTATAGCACCTGCCATGGCTGTTAATCCAATGAGGCTTATTAGAGTCAATTGTGATACCCTAATTATTCCTGCAAGACCTTCTCTCAAATAAACTCTAAATATTATTTCTATAATTGAATCTCCCATTGATCTTGCAGCCTCTATAACTCCTTTATCAACATCGACCAAAACTGTTTCTATCTGTCTTGAATAAAATGGCACCGTACCAAACACCAGTGGAACAATAGCTGCACTAGAGCCTATTGTCGTTCCTACTATAAATCTTGTAACCGACGATAGCAAGGCTATTATTATTACAAATGGTATGGAGCGTCCTAAATTGACCAACTTGTCTAAGATTGAATATATTTTTTTATTTTCCAAAATTCCACCCCTACCTGTTATGACAAGTAATACTCCTATTATAATTCCAAATATCCCCGCTATTACAGCTGTTATAGAAACCATGTATACAGTTTCTATAGTACTTTGTAAAAATTCATCCTTCAATCCTATAACATTATGAAAATATCCCATGTAACCACCTCCTAATTTTTATTTGTTTTATATTCCTTTTATTTCTTCTACAATCACTCCCTTTTCTATTAAAAATTTCACCCCTTTACTTATTTCTTCATTTTTTCCTTCAAATATAACTGCTAAATTTCCAATTGTTCTTCCTGATATAACCTCTATGTTTCCCCATATAATATTGGAGATAATACCATATTTTTCGTATAAACTCGATATTACAGGTTCTTGACTTATCTCCCCTATATATTTCAATTTGTACAACTTTTTATAATTGCCTAACCTACTTTTTACATTACAACTTTTTAGTTGTTCAACTAGTTCATCTTCATGGCTTACTGATTGTATGAAATTTTTAGTTATATTTTCTTTCGGTGAAGAGAATACTTCAAATATATCTCCATTTTCTACTATCTTACCTTTTTCCATTACGGCTACCTTATTGCAAATTTCTTTCACAACTTGCATCTCATGAGTAATTATTACGATTGTAAGGTTTAATTTTTTATTTAGGTCTTTTAGTAATTTTAATATTTGTCTGGTAGTCTGAGGATCGAGGGCTGAAGTGGCCTCATCACAAAGTAATATATCTGGGTCATTCGCCAATGCCCTTGCAATAGCAACCCTTTGTTTTTGTCCTCCAGATAACTGTGAAGGATATGAATTGTGTTTATCTAATATATCTACCAGTTCCAATAGTTTTCTTGCTTTTTCTATCTTATCCTTTTTAGATAAATCTGAATCTTTAAGTGGATACAATACATTTTCTAGAACAGTTCTAGATCTCATCAAATTATAATGTTGAAATATCATTCCTATTTTTTTCCTACATCTGTTAAGTTCTCTAGAAGATAGCTTTGTAATATCTATTCCTTTTATTAATACTTCTCCACTGCTAGGCCTCTGTAAAAGATTTATTGTTCTTACCAATGTGCTTTTTCCTGCGCCACTAAACCCAACTATTCCATATACGTCACCTTTTTCAACATGTAGGTTCGTATTTGATACTGCTGTTATTTCACCTTCCTTATTTGAAAATTTCACATCTATATTTTTTAATTCAATCATCAATCTACCTCCTATTTTATACTTCAATAAAATCATCACATTTTAAATATTATTATAAAAAAAAGCCCCTTCCAACATCTGTTGAAAAGGACGATTATAATCGTGTTACCACCTTTTTTTATGATATACTCACATATACCACCTCATCAGGTACACCAAGCACATCGAAATTTCAAGTACTATCATACCCTAGTGCTATAACAGGCACACCTGTACGAGCCTAAATATCGACCCGTCTTCTCCAAGACCATATTCACAAGTTTCAATAATCTCTACTCTCACCATATGTAGATTCTCTGTAAATTAATCCGCTTGCTACTCTTCTTTTCTAAGAATTTATTTTTTGTGTTGTTATTATTCTAAATTATATTCTAAAAAAAGTCAATAGTTTTTTTGTTTTTTTTTGAGACAGTTTTTAGAAAAGTTTATTTTTTCCTGTTAAATACATACTTCCAACTCTTTTATCTTTGTTGAATAGTCTTATTTTATGTCAAATATTTATATTATAAAGCTAGACTTCTTTGTATAACTTTATATTTCTATATTTTTAAATTAGGATTGAAGTATTTTTGTAATATTGTTATGGTTATTTCTATAATATTATTAAGTTTGGTAATTGAATCATATAGATTTTGGGTATATTGATAACAGTAAATAAATGATTGTAAAAGGAGAGATTTAATGATTTTTTTAAATTATTCAAAATGAACAACTTGTAGAAAGGCCAAGTCTTGGCTTGAGGATAATGGTGCAGACTTCGATAATAGAGATATAATCTCTAAAAATCCAAGTTCCGATGAGTTGTATTCATGGATAGAAAAATATAACAAGAATATAGATGATTTTTTTAACAAAAGGGGTGTCTTGTATAGAGAATTAAACCTAAAAGAAAAAATCACAAAAATGACTTTAGATGAAAAAATAAGCCTTCTATCTTCTGATGGAAAACTTGTAAAAAGACCTATTTTAATCACCGATTCAGATATTTTATTCGGATTTAATGATGATGAATGGTCAAACGCCATAAAATAATAACATAAAAAATACTTCCTTACAAAACTGGTATAAGGAAGTATTTTTTATTTAACTATTTTTTCATATGTTTATCAATATTATTTTGTAACTTATCTTTTTTTAATTTTTCATTTCTCATATAAAGAGTCCATAAGTCTTTACGTCTTTTTTTTGTTATTTTTTGTGATTCTTCAAGTCTCCACTTTTCTATGTTTTTATGATTTCCAGAAATCAATACATCTGGTACCTTTAACCCTTTATATTCTCTAGGTCTAGTATATTGCGGATATTCCAATAAAAAGTTTTCAAAACTCTCGTCTTCAAAACTCTCCTGTTTGTTTAATACCCCTGGTATCAACCTCGATATTGAATCTATTAAAACCATAGCAGGTAGTTCTCCTCCAGTCAAAATATAGTCTCCTATACTTATTTCATCAGTGACTATGGTATCAATTACCCTTTGATCTATCCCTTCATAATGACCGCATAAAAGTATTATATCAGTCTCTCTAGATAATTCCTTTGCTATATCCTGACTAAATACCCTTCCCCTAGGCGATAAGTATATAACTCTTGGTTTTTTTAGATTTTTTTTATTGCATATATAATCGTAGGTATCACATATAGGTTGGGGGGTCATAACCATTCCAGCACCTCCACCAAATGGATAGTCGTCTACTTTTTTGTGTTTATTTTCCGAAAAATCTCTTATATTATATAAATCTACATTTATTATTTTATTTTCTATGGCTCTTTTTAAGATGCTTTCGTTTAAATAACCCTCAAACACTTCTGGAAATAATGTCATTACACTTATATTCATTTTTTCACCACTGTCCTAAAATTAGTCTAAAAGACCTGGGATTGGATCTACATATATTATTTTTTTATCAGTATCTATCGTTGGTACAATTTCATATGTGGCTGGTATAAGAAATTCTCTTCCCTCTTTATTTTTTACTACATATACATCATTAGCACTGTATTGTAAAACTTCAACAAGATTTCCTATTTCACTTCCATCCACATTTAATACCTTCATACCTATCATATCAGCTATAAATAGTTCATCTTCTTCTAGTTCATACGTATTATCTCTACGAACAAATATATATTGATTGACGAATTTTTGAACCGATTCTATAGTGTCAAATCCCTTTATTTTTATTGTAACCATATTTGATGCTACTATATTTGCTTTCTCTATATGATATTCACAATTTCTATCCTTACCTATGTAAAACTGATCTAATTCTAGGAATCTTTCTATATTATCAGTATGAGAATATACCTTTACTTCTCCTCTTAGTCCCTTTGTCTTTACTATTTTACCAATTTTAAAATAATCTAGTTTATTTTCCATTTTTCACCTCATAATAGTTTAAAAAGAAAAGGACTAGGTCAGACCTAATCCTCTACAATTTCCAAAGTAACATTTACTTTTCTCTTGTTTGAAACTGATTTTAATACAGTTCTTATAGATTTAGCTATTCTTCCTTTTTTTCCAATCACTTTTCCCATTTCAGAACTAGCTACTTTTAACTTTAAAACTGTATTATCTCCATCTACAACTTCCTCAACAATTACTTGTTCAGGATTATCAACAAGAGCCTTAGCTATACCTTCGATTAGCTCTTTCATACTATCATCTCCCAAAAGGATTACTTAGAAGATTTTGCAGCTTCGAACTTTTCAGTTATACCATTTTTAGAAAATAACTTCTTTACAACTTCTGTTGGCTGTGCACCAGTCATTAACCACTTAACAGCCTTTTCTTCGTCTATCTTAACCTGCTTTGGTTCAGTTAGAGGGTTGTAGTAACCTATTTCCTCTATAAATCTACCATTTCTTGGTGATCTAGCATCTGCTACTATCACTCTGTAAAAAGGTCTCTTATGTGTACCCATTCTTCTTAATCTTATTTTAACTGCCATGTTAAATACCTCCAAATTTTCTTTTTATATTATTATTTTCATAAATCACCCAAAATATTATATCATATTTTTATATATTTGTCAAGTGTTTTTTTATTTTTTTAAGTTTATATTACGTAATTGTCAATATAGCTATCACATAAATTGTAATATATTGTATTGGCAATCTGATTTTTTATCATGCATATATTTCTACACTATGATAACTATTTATTTTAAACTAGATGAAATCCATATACTAAAATGGTAATTTAGGGAATTTACCCTTTTTCAATTTGCCCATTAAAGAGCCACTATTGAACATTTTTAGCATTTTATTCATTTCATTTAACTGCTTTATAAGTTTATTTATATCCTGAACTGATGTCCCGCTTCCCTTTGCTATTCTTTTCTTTCTAGAAGCATTCAAAAGACTTGGATTTCTTCTTTCTTTTAGCGTCATAGATTGTATTATTACCTTAGGCTTTTTTAATTCCTTTCCATTTAAATCTATGCCATCAAGTTGACCTTTTATAGAGCCCATTCCTGGAATAAAATCCAGTAATTTGTCTAGAGGGCCTAACTTTGACATCTGCTCTAATTGCATCAAGAAGTCCTCAAAGTTCATTTCATTTTTTTGTAGTTGAGACTGCATACTCTTCATATCATCTTCATTGATGGCTTCTTTTGCCTTCTCAATAAGAGTTAACATATCACCCATTCCAAGAATTCTAGATGCCATTCTATCTGGATGAAACGGCTCTAAATTATCCAATTTCTCACCCATACCTATGAATTTGATAGGTTTTTGTGTAACCGCCCTTATAGACAAGGCCGCACCACCACGAGTATCACCGTCTAATTTTGTAAGTATAACTCCATCTATACCCAGGGATTCGTTGAAGCTTTCTGATACATTAACAGCATCCTGACCTGTCATAGAGTCTACAACAAGTATTATTTCCTGTGGATTAACAGCAGATTTTATATCCTTTAACTCCTGCATTAATTTCTCATCTACATGAAGTCGACCAGCTGTATCTATTATTACTATATCATTTAAATTTTTCTTTGCCTCTTCTAAAGATTTTTTTGCAATCTCTACTGGAGAGATCTTATCTCCCATTTCAAATACAGGTATATCTAACTTTTCTCCAACAACCTTAAGCTGTTGTATGGCTGCAGGTCTATATACGTCACATGCTACCAATAAAGGCGATTTACCTTGTTTTTTGAAATATCCACCTAGCTTACCAGATGTAGTTGTCTTACCTGCCCCTTGTAATCCGACCATCATTATAACTGTTGGTGGATTTGGCGAAAGTGTTATCTTACTCTGAACGCTTCCCATAAGAGAAGTCAGTTCTTCATTTACAATATTTATTACAGTATGGCTAGGTGTCAAGCTTTTTAAGACTTCTTCACCTATGCATCTTTCCTGAACAGATTTTACGAAGTCCTTTACGACCTTATAATTAACATCTGCCTCTAGCAATGCCATTTTTACTTCTCTCATTACTACCTTTACGTCGGCTTCTGTTAGCTTCCCCTTAGAACCTAATTTGCCAAACGCATTTCGCAGTTTGTCGGATAATCCTTCAAATATCATTATAACAACTCCCTAATTTCTTCTATTATATCGTTAATCCTATTTGTTGAATCAACATCCATTTTTGTGTTCACTATATTAACTACTTTATTCAACAACTCTTCTATCTTTTTTGACTTACTTACCATTTCAAGTTTTTCTTCATATTCCCTTAGAGATTTTTCCGATCTCTTCAAGCTATCATACACACTCTGTCTGGATATATTTAGAAATTGACTGATTTCTCCCAAAGAGTAATCTTCTTCATAGTATAGCGATATAATTTCTCTTTGCTTTTCTGTCAATAGAGAGGAATACTGTGAATAAAGAATTTCTATTTCTACCATCTTATCTATATTCATAGCGCCTCCTTGTGTAAGGTGTTTTTCCTTTACACATATATTATTATATCACTTATATCTGAAATGTCAACTTAAATTTCAAAAAAATAACTCTACATTCTCAATTTTCGATGATAAATGTGTAAGCGTCACAAAATTTAGTATATGTGTGCCAAATTTTGTGACGCCTACATAAATGTCTCATATCACCGTTATTGAGTAATGTAGAGCTAAATTAGTTTATCCAAATAAAGCTTCAGTGAAACTTTTTGGATTAAAGTCTTGTAAGTCGGCTACTGTTTCTCCTACACCTATTAATTTTACAGGTACATCTACCTCAGATTTAACAGCCAAGACTACTCCACCCTTAGCTGTTCCATCTAGTTTTGTAAGTACTATACCTGTTATATTGCATACCTCTTTAAATGTTTTTGCTTGAGATACCGCATTTTGGCCAGTTGTTGCATCTACAACCAACAATACCTCTAGTTTTGCTTCTGGAAATTCTCTGTCTATAATCTTAAATATCTTTCCTAACTCCTTCATAAGATTTGCCTTATTGTGAAGTCTACCCGCTGTATCAACAATTAATAAATCTCCATTTCTAGCCTTAGTAGCTTTTATAGCATCAAAAACAACAGCGCCTGGATCTGCTCCTTCTGAGTGCTTCACTATATCTACGCCTACCCTATTTGCCCATATTTCCAACTGCTCGCTAGCTGCAGCTCTAAACGTATCTCCTGCACCTAGAATTACTTTTTTCCCTTCTTCTTTGTATCTCTGAGCAAGTTTTCCTATAGTTGTAGTTTTTCCTACTCCATTTACACCTACCATTACAATTATAGCTGGTGATGGTTCAATATCTAGAGTTGAATTTCCTTCATTCAAGATTCCTTCTATAACCTCTTTTAAAAGATTTTTTACTTCTTTTGGATCCTTTATACATCTTTCCTTTATTAAGTCTCTTAATTTATCCACTATCTCCATAGTAGTATTCATTCCTACATCCGCCGTTATTAAGATTTCTTCGATTTCTTCAAGCATATCTTCATCTATTTTGGCATAGGAACCAAGAATTCTATCTATTTTGACTGTTATATTATTTTTTGTCTTTGTAAGTCCCTCTAAAAGCCTTGAGAATAACCCCTTGCTTACTTTTTCTGAATCCTCTATCTCAGTTTCAGGATTTATATTTTCTGATTCAGATGTATAGTCCATGTTTTCTGATTCAGGTATAGAGTCTATAGTCTCTGATTCGTCCCCCTCCTCTAGAATATTTTCAATAACATCTTCCATAAAATCTTTATCAGCTATAGAATTGTCAACTCCTGCCTCATTTGTACTTTCTAATTCCAAACCAATATTATCTTCTTCACAGTCAGTTGAATTTTTTTCTGTATCTTCTGGGGCTTCGTCTATATCTGATTCTAGTATCTTTTCTATATCCGAATTATCATCAATATTTTTTTTGTTCTTATTCCAAAATTTAAACATATTTATTCCTCCGCTATCTTTGCTGCTTCTTTCAATTTCAAACTAATAACAGATGAAACACCTTTTTCTTGCATTGTTACTCCATAAATATAATCTGATACTTCCATAGTACCTCTTCTATGAGTAACTGCTATGAATTGAGTATCTTTACTTAGTTCTTTTAGATATTCTCCAAACCTAAATATATTAACATCATCTAATGGCGCTTCAATTTCGTCCAATATGCAAAATGGTGTAGGCTTTGATATAAGTATTGCAAAAAGTATACAAATTGCAGTAAGTGCCTTTTCTCCACCCGATAATAGACTTAGATTTTTCATTTTCTTTCCTGGTGGTTGGGCTATTATGTCTATATCACATTCTAATACATTTTTCGGATCTGATATTTTTAAATCTGCATTGCCACCACCAAATAGCTTTTTGTAAACAATTTTGAAGTTATCATTTATTTGCTTGAAATTTTCTACAAATTCTATTTCCATATTTTTTACTAATTCTTGTATAAGCTCATTTATAGATATTATAGACTCCTCCAAATCTTGTTTCTGCTCAGAATAATAATCATATCTCTGTTTTGCTTCTTCGTATTCTTTTATAGCATCCAAATTGACGTTTCCAAGATTCTTTTTTTCTTTTCTTAGTAAATCCATTTTTTTATAATCAATTTTTAAACTTGGATTTCTAAATTCAAGGGCTTGTACATATGAAAGCTCATATTTTTCGTATAATGAAGAAAGAAGATTGTCTCTTGAACTTCTATTTCTATCCATTTTTGAGTCTAGCTTATATTTTACTTCTCTAACGTCTATTATTCTTCTTTCTTTATTCCTAAATAAAGCCTTCTTTTCGTCACATTTATCTTTTAAGTCCTTTTTCGATTCCTTTATGCCTTCTAATTCCAAATTAATTTTATCGAATTCTTCTTCTTTTTCTTTAATCTTAATATCTAGACTACAAACAAGTTCTCTTAGGTATTTTATATTTTCTTCACCTTCAATAGATAGGTTATTAAGAGTATCTTTTTGCTCTATATTATTATCTATTTCAGAATTTATTCTAGAAACTTCACTAATATTATTTTCATATATTTGTCTAAGTTTTGTAATCTCAATATTCTTTTCATTAAATAATCTAACTGCTTCATTATACTCATTTTTCTTTTCTTCTAATATTTCAGTTTGATTGTTTATTTCATCTTCATTTTCCTTCAAAGATGATAATATATCATCTAACTTTTCTTTATATGCTCTTAACTCCTTTGTAGAATACGCTATGCTACTTTCAATATCCTGTCTGTTTTTTTCTTCTTTTACAAGATTTTCTTTATATTTATTTAAATTTATTGTATTCATTTTTAATTCAGTATCTATAGAAACTATATTCTTTTCATATTCCTTCAGTTCTGAATTTATAGTCTGTCTGTCTTCATCTATTTTTTCTAATTTTTTATTTAGAGATGTGATTTCATCTTCTTCTCTATTAATTATTATAATCTGTTCTTCTATTTTTTGTTTTAATTCATCAATCAATCTCTTTCTTGAAAGAATATTATTATTTGTTTTTATACTTCCACCGGTCATAGAACCACCCGGATTTAAAAGCTCTCCATCTAGGGTAACAACCTTATATTTATTACCCGTTTCCTTTGAAAATTTTATTCCATCATCTATGTTATCGACAACTATTACTCTACCTAAGGCATTTTTCACTACATTTTCATATTTAGGTGAATATTTTACCAAGTTAGAAGCAATCTTAACATTAGAAATACTTGTTTTTATTGAAGATAGGTTGATTTCATTACCTTTTATTATATTCAATGGAAGAAACGTAACTCTTCCCAAGTTATTTTTCTTTAAATAATTAATTGCTGACTTTGCCATTTGTTCATCATCGACGATTATATTTTGTATCATTGCACCTAAGGTAGCCTCTATAGCCTTTTCATACTTATATTCTACCTTTATTATTTCTCCAAAGGCACCATGTATTCCCCTTAGTTCTTTATTATTCAATACTTCTTTTACTCCCCTATTAAATCCATCGTGATGTACTTCCATATCTATATATGTGTTCATCTTAGTCTTTAGTGAAGTAACTTCCATATTATTTTTATTAACTGTATTCTTCTTTTCTTCTATGCTTCTTTTACATACTTCATATTCCCCATATAGCGATTTCAGTTTGTTATCATATTGATCTATTAAAGCAGCTTTTTCATTTCTTGATTTTTCGCTTTTTAAAATAGTCTCTTCTATATCCTCTATGCTTGCCTTTAATACATCTATATTTTTTTCTATTTCAGCTGTTTTTATATCTATATTTTCTATATCTGAAGTATGCTTAGTAATCTTATTAGAAACTTCTTCTTTTTCTTTTAAAAGTTTTATAGAATCACTCTTACAATCATTTAAGATTTCTTCTATATTTTTCACCTGATTTTCTAGGCTAGTCTTCCTATCCATTGAAGATTTCAATAATACATCATATTCATCAATTTCTTTTTTCTTGTCTTTAGATATACAATCTACCTTGGTCAACTGCTCCCTTGCGAGTTCTATTTTTTTTTCGTATGCCAACGCCTCGCTTTTTTTTCTCTCAACATCTCTCAATGTGTTTTCTATATTAGCCTCTGTTAACTCTTTTTCCTTTTTTTCATTATTTATACTATTATTTAAGTCAAAAATATAATCATTTTTTTCTTCTATTTCATTTTCTATAGAAATCAAATCTTCTTCTAGATTATTTAATTCACTCTCTAGCTCTTCCTTATTAGATTCAAGAAGAGATAATTCATTATTAATTTCATTTAATTGAAATCCTATGTCATTAATTGCATTTTCTAAATCTTCGTTTTTTATTATTATGTCATTAACTTCATATTTTTTTAATTCGTCATTGATTTCTATATATTTTTCGGCTTTTTCTTTTTGTTTTTTTAAAGGTATAATTTGGTTCTCTATTTCTGAAAATATGTCTACTATTCTTTTTAAATTTTCTTCTGTCTTAGCTAAGTTTCTTTCTGATTCAATCTTTTTATACCTATATTTTGCAATACCACAGGCTTCATCAAATACCTTCCTTCTATTTTGAGGATTTGGACTTAGTATTTCTTCCACCTTACCCTGTTCTATTATTGAATATCCATCTTTTCCTATTCCTGTATCCATTAATACTTCTTTTACATCTCTTAATCGACAGCTTTTTTGATTCATATAGTATTCAGATTCTCCAGAACGGTAAACCCTTCTCTTAATCGTCATTTCATTTCCATACGAATCTATATTTCCCTTTATATCACTAAGAGTGATGCTAACTTCGCAATAGTTATGTTGTTTTTTGTTATCAGTACCCGAGAAGATTACATCTTCCATTTTTTCTCCTCTAAGACTCTTTACACTTTGTTCACCCAAAACCCATCTTATGGCATCTGAAATATTACTTTTCCCACTACCATTTGGTCCAACAATTGCTGTTATACCTTTTTCGAAAAGTATCTCCGTTTTTATAGGAAAAGATTTAAAACCCTTTAATGATAGTTTTTTTAAATACATTTTTCTCCTTTCATCACACGAGCTATAATTTATAAATATCGTATAATTCCTTTTTTAATTCTGTAAAGTTTATTTCTCTTATGCATTTTCCATCTACAGATACCTTCATAGAATCTATATTTTCATCATTTATTATTGTCTTGAATCTTGCATTGTATTTATCATTGATAAATTTTCTATTAGATCTTTTATTTCCAACAATCATCGACATATTCCTGTTTGCACTAGATATTACAATTTCCTCAAATACATCTGGAAGAATTTTTTCTAAGTAATCTCTTATCATTCTAGAGTGTACCAATTCTCTAAATGATGGGTGATATGGTCCACATACTACATCTTCGCCTTCTTTTATATCATCTGTAGCTTGAAGCCCTACCCTTATTACATCTATATTGTTTTTTACATATATAGCGATTAATTTTCTTGAGATTTCTATTGATTCTTCTAATGAAAACGGATTATAATACCCATCCAAATATGCTCTTTCTAATCCTGTTTCCTTAATTACTAAGGTAGGATATATCCTTACAAAATTTGGTTTTATCCTTACAAATTCCTCGGCAGTACGAATAGATTTTTCTTCGCTATCTCCAGGAAGTCCTATCATTTGCTGCAAACCTAGTTTAAAGCCATAGTCTTTAATCAACTGAGAGCTTTTTTTAACAATTTCTCTGTCATGCCCTCTCAAACTTTGTATAAGGACATTTTCATCCATAGATTGAACACCTAGTTCGATTATACTCGCTCCATATGATTGGATTAGTTTGAGTATATCTTCATCTATGCAATCAGGTCTTGTTGACATCCTAATGTCTTTTACAATTCCCATATCTTTATATTTTTTTGCAACAGTTAATAGCTCTATCTGTTTTTTTGTCTCTATTGCAGTAAAACTTCCACCAAAAAAGGCTATTTCTATATCAAATTTTTCTTTCTTTTTTGATAGTGTTGACAGATGTTCCAAAATTATTGACTCTGCTTTTTCTCCAGTCATTGATGTTGAAAAACCGGTTATTTTTTTTTGATTACAGAAAATACAGTCATGAGGACATCCCTCATGTGGAACAAAAATAGGTATGATTTTCCTTTTCATCTATACATCTTCTCCCATTTTTATTAGTGCATCCTTTGCAGCTTCTTTCTCTGCCTCTTTTTTGTTTTTACCCTTACCTTCTCCTAGAACGCTTTGTCCGCTTTTTACAATCATTTCAAATTCCTTATTGTGATCTGGACCGTGTTCGGCAATCAATCTATATGAAAGCTTTCCATTTTTCTTTTGTATTATTTCTTGTAATATTGTCTTATAGTCTCTGAAGATATTTCCATCTACCGTATTTGTTATAATATCTCTTAGGTTGAATAGTATAAATTCTCTTGCACTCTCTAGTCCACTATCCAGATAGATAGCAGCTATTATGGCCTCTACTGCATCTGCAAGTATAGAGTCTCTATCTCTACCCCCACATATTTTTTCTCCCTTTCCTAGAAAAAGGAAGTTACCTATTCCAAGATTTCTTGCAACCCTGCTAAGAGATTCTTCACAAACCACATTCGCTCTAAATTTTGTCAACTTTCCTTCTGGCAAGTCTTTTCTAACATTGAATAAATAATCACTTACAACCAAACCTAAAACAGAATCACCAAGAAACTCCAACCTTTCATTGAATTTGAATTGTTTATGCTCATTTGCAAAAGACGAGTGTGTGAGAGCAATTTGTATGTATTCCTTATTTTTAAATGTATATCCTATTTTTTCTTCAAATTTTTCTATAATATTACTTATTTCATTATCAAACGATGACATTTTCATCACTCCTCAAAATTTTAAATTACACTTACCAAAACACTTAAAAAGTGTTTAAAATAAAAATACCTGTAAAAACAGGTATTTTTATTTGATTACTGATTAACTCTAGATAGATATTCACTTGTTCTAGTATCTATCTTTACCTTATCTCCTATGTTGATAAATAATGGAACCTGAATTACAGCCCCTGTTTCAACTGTAGCTGCCTTAGTTACATTACTTGCTGTATCTCCCTTTATTCCTGGCTCTGTCTCTACTACTTCTAGTTCAACAAAGTTTGGACCTTCAACCTGGAATGGAGAACCCTGATAGAATCTTATTGTTGCAACTTCATTTTCCTTTAAGAATTTTATTGCATCTTCAACCTGCTCGTAGTTTAGAGGTATCTGATCATAAGTTTCTTCGTCCATGAAGTAATATAATTCACCATCATTGTATAAATATTGCATCTGTTTTGTTTCAATATTTGCTTTTGGGAACTTGTCACTAGGATTGAAAGCTTCTTCTCTTATCGCACCTGTTATTAAATTTTTGTATTTTGTTCTAACAAAAGCTGCCCCCTTACCTGGCTTAACGTGTTGGAAATCAACAACCAAACATGGCTGTCCATCCTTTTCAAAAGTAACACCTTTTCTAAAATCACTTGCTGTTATCATTTTTTCTCCTCCAATTTATGTAATTAGTTAGTTATAACAATTAATTTATCTTGTTAATTATATCATGTACAATACCAATTTGTCTATATTTATACATACAATTTTAATATAAAGCAAGAAATAAACGTATTTGTTATATTTTCTTACCTTTTTTTGCAAATATGATTACTGATCCTATTATAAGAATTCCACCTATTATAGTATATATATTCATAGCTTCATTTAATATAATTCCACCTATCAGTGTAGCTAATAATGGTGTTACAAAGCCAAAGTTTGTTACATCACTTGTATTTTTTGATATTGATAAAGCCTTACTCCATAAATAATACGCTATTGCACTACTCAATACACCCAGAGCAATTACTACTATTATCTCATTCATTGTAGCCGTCTTTATTTCTCTTGTTGCTTGACATGAAAATACACTAAGTTCCAATGCTGAAGATATCATACTATAGGTAACTATTTCTATAGCTTTATATCCCATATTTCCCAAAATTCTATTTAATATATTATATACTGAAAAAACAACTGCCGCACATATTGTCCATATTATACCTATGTTTATAGAAACAATACCTTTTTGTAACATTATTATACATACTCCTAAAAATGCTGTTATCATAGATAGAGCACCAATTTTGTTAATTTTTTCATTATATAATATACTTGCCCATATGGCTGTAAATATAGGTGTTAATGCAATTACTATACTCGATGTTGCCGATGTTATAGTAGATATCCCCCTATTAAAAGCAAAGAGGTACATTGCAAAACCACAACCACCTGTCAGTAAAAATAATGGCAAATCTTTTATTTTTGGCATTCTATTACCAGCCTTGATTCCTATTAGTAATAGGGTTATCGAACCTACCACAACCCTTATAAATCCAAGTGCATTTGGAGAAAAATGCATCATTGCGATCTTTGTAAAAGGGAAGGCAAATGCCCAAAATAATACAGCCAAAAATGCTATAATATATACTTTCTTCTTTTCTTTCATTTCAATAGTTTTCTCCTATTTAATTTTTTTTTATACTATTTCATCCCTTATAAGCATAAGATATCCATTGCAGTGCATATATATTTTATACACTGCAATGAATTTTTATTTTGCTTAGATTTTGATGTATTTATATTTTAATTTAACCTTATTTTTATATTGTTTTGTCCAAAATAGAGCTTCTATCTCTATTTTTTAGACTAATCATTTAGATTCGTTCATATTTTTATCTAAAAAAATGAAATTTGGTCTTTTTCACTCATATCATTAAGCGATCCGTGCTGAGATAATTTATCTACAACTGTTTTAGATAACTTTGTCCTCTTTAATAAGTCTTCTTTTGATATGAATTCTCCATTTTTTCTGGCTTCTATTATACTTTCTGCAGCATTTTGCCCCATACCTTGAAGCGAAATCATAGGAGGTAGAATTTTTTTATCCTCAGTTATAAGAAATTTCGAGGCATCAGATTTGTATATATCCACCTTCAAAAATTCTATTTTTCTAGCATACATTTCTACAACTACCTCTAATATTGTATATTGGTTTTTTTCCTTTGCACTTGCTTTAGAACCCATTTTTTCTATTTCTTCCATCCTTTTCTTCACATTTTCAATACCGCTTGTTACAAGTTCTATATCAAAATCTTCAACCTTTGTTGTAAAATATGTGGCATAAAAAGCTTCTGGATAATGTACCTTACAATATGCAATTCTAAAAGATGTCATTACATAGGCTACTGCATGAGCCTTTGGAAACATGTATTTTATTTTCTTACAAGAATCTATATACCAACTAGGTACATTATTTTCTATCATGGCTTCTTCAAATTCTGGTTTTAACCCTTTTCCCTTTCTAACACTTTCCATTATTGTAAATGCCATTTTCGGTTTTAAGTTGCTAAATATAAGGTAGTTCATGATATCGTCTCTTGTAGATATAACCTCTTTCAATCCAACAATATTATTTCTTACCAAGTCTTGAGCATTGTTTAACCATACATCGGTTCCATGTGATAAACCTGCAATTCTCACCAATTCTGCAAAGGTAGTAGGTTGGGTATCAACTAACATCTGTCTTGTAAACTTCGTTCCAAATTCTGGTATAGCCAAACTTCCTACCTTACTTCCTATCTCTTCTTCAGTAACATTTAACGCAGATGTATTAAGAAACAACGACATGGTTTCCTTATCATCTAATGGGATTTTTGTTACGTCTATTCCTGTAAAATCTTCCAACATTTTTAATATTGTAGGACCGTCGTGTCCAAGTATATCTAATTTCAAAATTCTTCCACTTATAGAATGATAGTCGAAATGAGTTGTCTGTACACCTGCATTTATATCATTTGCAGGATATTGTATAGGAGTAAAGTCATACACATCTTTGTAGTCTGGTATTACCATTACACCACCTGGATGCTGTCCAGATGTTTTCTTAACTCCAGTACACCCATCACTTAGCCATCTCATTACAGCATTTGAGTAGTACAATTCATTTTCCTCAGAGAATTTTTTTACATAACCAAAGGCGGTTTTATCTTTAACTGTACCTATGGTCCCAGCTCTGTATGTATAGCCTTCACCAAATAGTTCTTCTGTATACTTATGTATCTCAGATTGGTATTCTCCAGAGAAGTTTAGATCTATATCCGGTTCCTTGTCGCCTTCAAATCCTAGGAAAACTTCAAACGGTATATCATGGCCATCTTTTATCATCTGCGTTCCACATTTGTCACAGTTTCTATCTGGAAGATCTATACCAGATCCCCATTCTCCTATCTTAAAAAATATACTATGCTTACACTCTGGGTTTGGACATATATAATGAGCAGGAAGTGGGTTAACCTCTGTTATATCACTCATTGTGGCTGCAAAAGATGAACCAACAGAACCTCTAGACCCTACTAAATATCCTTCAGATAGGGATTTTGCAACAAGTTTATGAGCTATTATATACATTACCGCATATCCATTTCCTATTATAGAGTTTAGTTCCTTATTTAATCTACTCTCAACTACTTCTGGAAGGGGATTTCCATATATCCTTTCAGCCTTTTCAAAACACATTCTTCTTAATTCTTCTTCTGATCCCTCTATTATAGGCGGATAGGTTTCCTTTGGTATAGGTATTATATCCTCTATCATATCGGCTATTTTGTTTGTATTTGTCACTACAATTTCATATGCAGTCTCCTTGTCTAAATAAGAAAATTCATCTAACATTTCTTCCGTAGTTCTAAAATACAGATTTGAATTTGATTCTAGCTTTGAAAACCCTTGAGAATACTTTAGTATGTCCCTGTATATATATTCGTGTGGATTAAGCATATGAACATCACCTGTTGCAACAACTGGTATTTTATATTCTCTTCCCAGGTCTATGAGCTTTTTATTTATATATATTAACTCATCTCTATCCTTTACTTCTCCATTTTTAATCATATAATCATTATTTCCAAGTGGCATTATTTCTATATAGTCATAGAGTTTTATTATTCTATCTATTTCTTCCTTTGGTTTATTCCTCATTACGGCATTGAATAATTCACCACTTGAACAAGCACTTCCTATTATTAAGTCCTCTTTATTTGCTTCAAGAATACTTCTAAGTGTTCTTGGTGTTTTATAAAAATGGTTTATATGTCCATCAGATATTATTTTATATAAGGTTTTTAATCCCTTTTGATTTTTTGCAAATACTATTGCATGAGTAGGTCTTAATTTTTTATAATCCACCTTCCCATATACCTTATTTATATCCGATAATACCTCTACACCCCTTTCCTTCATCATCTCTATAAAATGAAGAAATACCTTAGCTGTTGCATCGGCATCATTTACGGCCCTATGATGTCCAGTTAGATTTATCTTTAATTCCTTACATATTTTATCTAAAGAGAATCTCTTTAAATGATCCAATAATACTCTAGATAATATAAGGGTATCTATTTTTTCGTGTTTATACGCTATTCCATATTGACTACATTTTTCAGAGATAAATCCTGTATCAAAGTCAGCATTATGAGCTACCAAGACTGCATCCTTACAAAATTCCATAAAACTTCTAAGAGCTTCTTCTTGTTTTGGTGCTCCCTTTACAGTTTCATTAGTTATTCCTGTCAATTCCTGAATGGTATAACTTATATCCATTTCAGGATCTACAAATGTAGAAAATTCATCTACAACCGATTCGTTTTCTATCAATACAGCTCCTATTTCCGTTATGTTATCATTTACTGGAGAAAATCCTGTTGTTTCTATATCAAATACGACAAATCTTTGCTTAAAGTCTCTATCATTTGGATTTACTACTATATCCTGAGAATCATCTACTACATATAATTCACAACCGTATAACACCTTTATGTCGTTTTTTGCTGCATTCATCGCATCTGGGAATGCTTGAACTACACCGTGATCTGTTATAGCTACAGCCTTATGTCCCCATTTTTTCGCTGTATTAATAGCATCTTTTACAGATAAAACAGAATCCATAGCTGACATCTGGGTGTGTAGATGTAACTCTACCCTTTTTTTGGGTGAATTGTCCATTTTTGGCTTTTTATTCGATTTTTTCATACCTGTAACGTAGATTTCAATATCATTGGTATATGTATTTCTTATGACATCTCCCTTTAACATTACATAATCCCCATCTGAACAATTAGATAACACAGCTTCCTTATTCAAATCATTAAGGTTTATTTTCGCCAATATAGCTGATGTTTCATCTGTTATGAAAAAATTATATATTATTTTTCCGTATCTAGTCTCCCTTTCTTCAGCTCCAAAAATCCTACCTTCTATCAATACTGTTTTGCATCTATCATCTAATTTATCTATACTCATTCTTCTTGCAAAAACGTCTCTTCCATAAAATACATCTTTTTCTAAATCTCTATGATTTGAGATTTCAGAGGTATGATTTTCTTGATTTTCAGATGATTTTTTTTCATCGGGCATTTGCTTTCCATCTTCTACAGATGAATTTTTTTCAATATCTTTTTGAATTATAGCCGCTAGTTGTTCAGATTCATATGATTGCCTTTTTAGAATTTTCTCTAATTCTTTAGTTTCTTTGTGTTCTGAGGATTTTTTTGCAAGTTCTAATCTTACATCAATATCTATTCCAATTTCTTCAAATACCATACCACGTATTTCATCCTCAACACCGATATTCATCAACCTATCATATATAAAATCATTCGGTATTTTTATTTTTAACACTCCATCTATATAAAGATTTTCTATTTTTTCTCTATATGCTATTATAGAAGGACATTTCTTTATAATTAGATGAAAAATATTCTCCCAATATTTCTTCATTATTATTTTGGTTTTTTTAGGATTTACATTTTTTATCTTAGTTATAATTATTATATTTTTTACGTTTCCACTTAATCCGTTCTCTAGTGCATTTTTTAGACTCTCTGTTTTCTTATAATTTATTACTTTTTCACTTTCAAGGTAGACTACCATTGAATTAGTTTTTTTTCTATATATGATTTGTGAAATTTCTACTTCTTCTATTCCCCTTATTGATTTTTCATCAGATATCAATAATTGTTTCAATAAATCAATCACTCTCATATTCTATCTCCATTCAAACCAAGTATCACATATATCGATTGGATTTACGACTTCTATTCCCTTTAATTTTTCTCTATGTCCTTCTACAAACTTGTTTACGTAATCATACTTTCCCCATAGATGCATTGGAATTACACATTTTGTTTTGATTTTATCTAATAGGTACTCCAGTCCCCAATCATATCTTTCTTGTCTTGGATCTAGGACTGACATTACAATATCGAAATATCTTCCCTTTATTATATCTATCTCTCTCTTGAAATTTTCAGTCATATGCTTATACTCTTCTTCTGTTTCATATCCATGCCATGTCCACCAATGCAAATCTCCACTATGATATATATTTTTTTCATCTACTTTTATTATAAATCCTACCCCCTGATCAGTACTTTTTAGGGTTTCAATTTCTATATCATCTATTTTATATCCTTCATTTGGAGATACATAAATAATTTTTTTATCATCCATATTTATTTTATTTTTTTCGATATACAATTTTACAACGTCTTTTTCAATGTCATCTGATAGTATATAGGTAACATTTTTACATTCCTCGAAAATAGAAAAAACTTCTTTGTTGAAATGATCCCTATGCCCATGAGAGCTAAGCACATATAATTTTTTCTCTTTGTCAAATTCAGGAATATTTCCCTTATAGTAGTCTATTACTATATTACATTCCTTCATTTCTATAAAAAAACCGCTATGATAAATATATTTTATCCTCATCTTTACCTCCTTAATCAATCCTATCTAGAATAATTCTAAGATTAATCCAACCTAGAATCACTCTATATTTTTAACTTCTACACATTTACCTCTTTTCCTGGATATAGGGTTTTACTTTTGCATCTTAAATATAATGCAATCAACATAAAACTTCCTTTTAGTACTGATGATATACTAAGGGCAATCCATATTCCATCTATACCCAACATCGTTTCAACTAAAATCAATGCCATTGGTATTCTTATAAAGTTAAAAATTATACTTACTGCAGAAGGGTAGACGGTTCTACCAACTCCCTTAAATATTCCGTTCGATATAATTTCACTACAATTAAAAGGTTGGTTTAGACCAAATATGATAAGATACGATGTTCCTATTCTCACTGATTCTGGATCGTCTATAAACATAGAAAATATGTTTGTTCCCAAATATATCATAAATAGCAATGATACACATCCCCAAAACAAAGCAAAGGAAATTCCTATTTTTATTCCTTTTATTACTCTATCTGGGTTTTTGGCACCTATATTCTGTCCTACAAAGGCAACCATGGCGGATGATATACCTTCCGCTGTCATAAATGATATGGATTCTATTTGTATTCCTATTTCCTGTGCCGCAATTGCCTTTGGTCCAAATCTAGCAACTATTACAGCTATACACATAGATATAACTGTAAATAACCCACTTTGTAGACAAACTGGTATACCTAGTTTATATAAATCCGTATATATTTCAGTTTTTATATTTTTATATAAGGACACCTTAAAATATTTAACCTTATTTTTCACAATAACTGTTAGAAACATTACAGTAGAACTTATTATTGATATTACTGTAGCTAACCCTGCGCCAAAAACACCCATTCCAGGTAATCCAAATATCCCAAATATTAAAATTGGATCTAAAATTATGTTTATTAATATTGCTATGGTATTTATCTTAAATGGTAACTTTGAATTCCCCATAGCATTGAATATAGAAGAAAATATTGGATTTATAAAAAAACATACCATTGATATACCCATCAATTTTAAGTATATAGATCCATTTTCATTTACATAGTTACTTTTTATATTTAATACCTCCATAAGGTTTTTGCTAAATATCATTATAAGTATTCCAAATATAAGTCCATGTAATATACTTAGTTCTAATGTCGATTTTACATATGTTTTTGCTTTTTCGTCATTTTTATCACCTATGCTTTGGGCAACTCTAACTTCTCCACCTACCCTAGTCAAAAGTATAAATGCCTGTGCCAACCAAGGATAAAAACCAGCAGAACCTACAGCTGCAACAGATTCCGCACCAAGTTTTCCAAGCCAAAACATATCTACAATATTAAAAGCACATTGCATAAACATTACGCTCATTATCGGAACCGATAGAAAAAATAATTTTTTTGGTATATTGCCTTCTGTCAAATCATAAGTCTTCATCATCATTCCCCTTCAATAATATAAACGAATTTCTTTAGTATTTAACTCCTATTAATATTTTTATACAGGTTAATTTTTCTAGTTTTAATCCACATAATACAAAATAGAGCTCACTTGAAGTGGCTCTATTTCGTGTAAAACTATTTTGCATATTCTGTTGCTCGAGTTTCTCTTATTATACTAACCTTTATCTGGCCAGGATAATCTAACTCATCTTCTATTCTCTTAGTCATGTTTCTAGCTAACAAGTGTATTTCTTCATCATTTACTTCTTCTGGTTTAACCATTATTCTCACTTCTCTACCAGCTTGAATTGCAAATGATTTTTCAACGCCTTCGTATGAATTAGTTATTTCTTCTAACTTTTCTAATCTCTTAATGTAAGCCTCTAATGTTTCTCTTCTTGCTCCCGGTCTAGCTGCTGAAACCGCATCTGCAGCAGTAACTAATACCGCTTCAATAGTTTCTGGTTCATAGTCTCCATGATGTGTACTCATTGCATGGATTACATCCTTAGATTCCTTGTACTTCTTCAACAAGTCCATACCGATTTCTATGTGAGTACCTTCCATTTCCCTATCAACAGCCTTTCCTATATCATGAACAAGACCTGCTCTCTTTGCCAATTTTACATCAGCACCTATTTCTTCAGCCATGATACCTGCCAATATCGATACTTCTATTGAGTGCTTCAATACGTTCTGACCATAACTTGTTCTATACTTTAATCTACCTAGTAATTTTACAAGTTCTGGATGAAGACCGTGAACTCCAGTATCAAACATTGCCTGTTCACCCGCTTCTTTTATGATATTGGCTACTTCTTTTTTAGCCTTTTCTACCATTTCTTCAATTCTAGCAGGATGTATTCTTCCATCGCTGATAAGATTTTCTAGAGCAATTCTAGCTACATCCCTTCTTATTGGGTCAAATCCTGATAATATTACAGCCTCAGGAGTATCGTCTATTATAAGATCAATTCCTGTAAGAGTTTCTAATGCACGGATATTTCTACCTTCTCTACCTATTATTCTTCCCTTCATCTCATCATTAGGAAGATTAACAACTGTTACAGTAGTTTCAGCGACGTGGTCTGCAGAACATTTCTGTATTGCATAACCTATTATCTCTCTAGCCTTCTTATCAGCCTCTTCCTTAGCCTGTGCCTCTTTTTCCTTTATCATAAGAGACATTTCTCTAGTAACTTCTCTTTCAGCATTAGAAAGTATGATTTCTTTAGCCTCATCAGTAGTAAATCCAGATATGCTTTCCAATTTTTGAAGTTGTTGTTCCTTTATATCCTCAACCTCTTTTTCTTTTTTTGAAAGTGCCTCTGTTTTTTGAGTTAGCTTTAATTCTTTTTGTTCTAAAGAGTGAATCTTTTTATCAAGATTTTCTTCTTTTTGTAATACCCTCTTTTCGTACTTTTGTACTTCAAGACGTCTTTCCTTATTTTCTCTTTCGCCTTCAGCACGCAACTTATGGATTTCTTCTTTTGCTTCCAAAAGTTTTTCTTTTTTTACTGTTTCAGAATCTCTGTTAGCCTTATCTAATATTTCTTTGGCCAATACTTCAGCCTGTCCCACTTTAGCTTCAGATATATTTTTTCTGATTACATAACCAATTAATAATCCTATCAGGATAGCAGCAACTGCTACAGCTATCAATATAACAATATTACTAATTGTCATCACCTTTGTAAAATATTGTAATATAAATCACTATATTTTATCTATTCACCACAATTCGCAATTATTATGGCAGTCTTCTAAAGACATCTTATATTTTCATATAAGAGTAGACTATATGTTCACTTTTCTATACGTTAAAGTGTCGTATTTTTCATCTATCTAGATATAGAGACCTGTCTCAACCTATATCTGCATGATAGTTTTACCTTCCCAGAAAAATCTGGTTATCTCCTTTTAGGAGGGTGGCGCAACCACCTAGTCGTTGAGGGTATACCCTATTTTCACTTAGGTATTTTCCCACATGAACACCCACTTATAAACCCTTAGCATTCTTGATTTTAATTCATTAATAATATACATTCTATAATAATTTCAAATAAATCTATCTACAATGTAAAACTACAAACTTATAAACAAAATTTTATATGATTAATCTCAGACTTTCGCCTAGGTTATCTGACTTTATTTTTTCTGCTTTCACAACTTTCGCACCTATCGTTTCCAATTATGCTGTAGTAAAAATCAGCTTTAGGGTTTCCCATGTTTTAACACGAAGTACCTATGTATTTCTACATAGGCAAGGTAACTTATAGCTTTACTATAAATAGCCTCCCTGTATTGTTTTTTCAAAATTTTTATTTCATAATTTTAACTTATAGCATTTTTTAAAGCATCATAATTTATCCAATATAATTATAAATACAATGCTTGTTATTCAATCCTATACTATAATTTTATTATTTTTTGCTAATAATGTCAATGAATTAAATTATATAATATATACTTTATCGATTATTAAAAAAAATTTTTTAAAGTTTTTCTTGAGTTTTCTTTATTTTATATGGTTTTAACCTGGGATAATGTTTATTATAATAGAAAAAAATCGTATTATCTTATTTTAAATTTTATTATTGAAAAAAATAAAGTGGAAAACAATATCTTATTTTAAAATATTATCTTCCACTATTATGATTATTCTTCAATTTCATTCTGAACTATTACATCTTGGTTGTTAGATGATGGCATTTCAAAATCTAATCCATAATATTCTCTTACCTTTGCATCAATTTCATTAGCTATATCTTCATTTTCTTCTAAGAATTTCTTAGAATTTTCTCTTCCTTGACCCATTTTTTCATCTTTATAAGAATACCATGCACCTGATTTCTTTATTATATCTATTCCAACAGCTGCATCCAACAAATCACCCGTTTTAGATATGCCCGTTCCATACATTATGTCGAATTCAACTTGTTTAAATGGAGGTGCAACCTTATTTTTTACTACCTTGACCCTTGTTCTACTTCCAAGCATATTATCTCCTTGCTTGATTGTATCTATTCTTCTAACATCAAGTCTCATAGTAGAGAAGAACTTAAGTGCTCTACCTCCCGTTGTTGTTTCTGGGCTTCCAAACATAACTCCAACCTTTTCTCTAAGCTGATTTATGAATATAACAACACAGTTTGATTTCTTGATTGAACCTGTCAATTTTCTCAATGCTTGAGACATAAGTCTAGCCTGCAAACCAACATGAGAATCTCCCATATCTCCTTCTATTTCAGCCTTTGGTACTAGGGCTGCAACAGAGTCTACAACAAGTATGTCTATTGCCCCAGATCTTATTAGCGATTCTGCTATGTCAAGAGCCTGTTCTCCAGTATCTGGCTGAGATATTACTAAGTTATCTATATCAACTCCCAAAGCTTTTGCATAAACTGGATCCAATGCATGTTCTGCATCTATAAATGCCGCTATTCCATCTTTTTTCTGAGCCTCCGCTATACAATGAAGGGCAACAGTAGTCTTACCTGAAGACTCAGGTCCATATATCTCTACTATTCTTCCTCTTGGTAGTCCACCTATACCTAAAGCTATATCCAAACCTATAGCACCTGTTGAAATTGCATCTATTGAAAGAGCTGATGTCTCTCCAAGCTTCATTATCGATCCTTTTCCATGATCCTTTTCAATTTTAGCCAACGCATCATTCAAGGCGTCCATTTTATTTTTATCTATTGCCATATTAGTCTCCCTTTCCAAACATATGTTTACTTATACATATATTTTATATTATTCATTGCCAAAAGTCAAGAACTTTTGTTCGCATTTGTTCTTTTTGTTCTTTTTGTTTTGTACATTCATTCACTTGTGTCAATTTTTTTATTCTATGAAGTATTTCAATCATCTTATGATAATTTTTTATTCTGTGAAATATTTCACATCACCTTATACTTATATTTTTGATTCTATGAAATATTTCACATCATCTTATACTTATATAGTCTTTTTTTCAAAAAAAACCACCTTATTATTACATATCAGAAAAAAGTTCTCTATTTTTATAGAAGTACTCTATTCCTGAGTATAGAGTTAACACAGCTGATATATATACCAATACCTGACCAGTCAATATTATTGAATTTATATCTATAGCGATACCAAACAGTAATACTACTATTCCAACCATTTGGACAACAGTCTTTAATTTACCACTACTACCTGCTGCTATAACCTTTCCATCACAGGCTGCAACTGCACGCATAATGCTGACAGATAGCTCTCTAGATACTATTATAAGCACTATCCAACCAGGTATTACCTTAATATCTATAAAACACATTAAGGCAGCTATAACAAGGATTTTATCAGCCAATGGATCCATTAATTTACCGAAGTCTGTAATTAAGTTGTACTTTCTAGCTATTTTACCATCTAAGGCATCTGTAATAGCTGCTAACACAAATACTATCAATGCAAGCAGATAATTATATGGCATGTTTATATACATCAATATGACAAATACCGGCACTAGTAGCATTCTAAACACTGTTAGTTTATTAGGCAAATTCATAATATCACTCCTTTACAACAAATGTCCCTTCAAATCATATTCATATACTACATCTATCTTTACATCTACCATTTCTCCTATTTCTATATCTTCTTCAGTCTCAATATATACTACGCTATCTATATCTTCGGCATCATATTGGCTTCTTCCTACATATAAATTTGGAGAAATCTGGTCTTCTACGAGTACCTTTAATACCCTATCTTGATTTTTCTTATTCACCTCTTCTGATATCGTCTGTTGCAACATCATCAATCTATCTAAACGTTCCTTCTTTACATCTTCATCTATATGGTTTGGAAGTTTGTCAGCTGGTGTATTTTCTTCTCTTGAATACTTGAAGGCACCCATTCTATCAAACTTCATCTCAGATACAAAGTCTACAAGTTCGTTATAATCTTCTTCAGTTTCACCTGGAAAACCAACTATAAATGTAGTTCTAATTACTGCATCCTTCACCTTAGATCTTATAAGTTCTATTTTAGATTTCAATTCTTCCTTAGTCGTTTTTCTATTCATAAGTTTAAGTATCTTATCACTTGCATGTTGCATAGGTATATCAAAATAACTGCATATATTTGGATACTTGGCTATTACATCTAGAAGATTTTCATCTATTCCCTCTGGATAAGAATATAAAACCCTAATCCAATCAAAATCCAACTTCGCCAACTCTTCCAAAAGTTTTGCAAGCATTGGTTCATCATACAAATCTATTCCGTATGCAGTAGTATCCTGAGCGATTACAACTAATTCCTTTACTCCACTTTCCTTTATTTTTTTCGCTTCCGTCAATAGTTCTTCTACAGATCTACTTCTGTATCTTCCCCTTAGTTTTGGTATAATGCAATATGTACATTTGTTATCACACCCTTCTCCTATTTTTAAATATGCTAGATGTGGTGGTGTAGATATGTATCTAGGTAGATTTGGATCATATGATGAATTTATATCTCCCATTTCTACTATTTTGGAATCCGGATCCAAACCATCTACTATATCAGTTATCTTATCGTAACTTCCTGTTCCTACTATTGCATCTATTTCTGGGATTGATTCCAAAAGTTCGTCAGGATATCTCTGTGCTAGACATCCCGATACCAAAAGATATTTTATAATCCCTTCATTTTTCATTTCTGCATATCTTACTATTGAATCTATAGACTCCTGCTTTGCATCTTCTATAAATCCACAAGTGTTTACAATTACTATATCAGAGTCTTCACAATCCCCTACAAGCTGATGTCCTTGCTTGTTTAGCATACCAAGCATGACCTCGGCATCTACTAGATTTTTTGAACACCCTAATGATTCTAAAGCTATTTTCAAATTCTATTCCTCCTATTATTTTCAAATTTATATTGTTTTATTTAAGGCTTTCTAATTCCTCCACTGTGATATTTACCTTTCTAGGCTTACTTCCTTCACTAGGTCCAATTATGCCTCTTTCTTCCATCTCATCTATAAGTCTTGCAGCCCTATTAAAGCCAATTTTAAACTTTCTTTGCAGCATAGATGCAGATGCCTGACCATTGCTAACGACAAATTCTATTGCATCAAATAAAAATTCATCCACATCACTAGATTTGTCAACGCTTATATTAGATATAGATTCTTCTATTTGATTTGCATATGGCGATTCTATCTGCATGTGTTCAACCTGTTTTTTCACAAAACTTATAACCCTATCCGACTCTTCTTCTGATATGAAGGCTCCTTGCAGTCTCTTAGGTTTGGATGCTCCTAGAGGGTAGAATAACATATCTCCCTTTCCTAATAATTTTTCTGCACCACCCATATCTATTATAGTTCTCGAATCCGTTTGAGATGATACTGCAAATGCAATTCTAGATGGTATGTTGGCTTTTATTACACCTGTAATAACGTCTACAGATGGTCTTTGAGTTGCAACTATCAAATGCATTCCAGCTGCTCTTGCCATCTGAGCAAGTCTACATATATAATCCTCAACCTCATTTGCACTTACCATCATAAGGTCTGCCAACTCATCTATGATTATTACTATCTTTGGCAGAGGATTATCAGTTTTTTCATTGTAACTCGTTATGTCTTTTACCTGCAAGTCTGCAAATAATTTATACCTTCTATTCATTTCAGTTACCGCCCAACAAAGAGCATTGGCTGCTTTTTTCGGATCTGTTACAACCGGTATTAATAGATGAGGTATACCGTTATAATTTGCTAGCTCGACCACCTTAGGGTCTATTAACATAAGTTTTACTTCATCCGGTTTTGACTTATATAAAATACTTGTTATTAATGTATTGACGCAAACTGATTTTCCAGATCCCGTAGAACCCGCTATAAGAAGGTGAGGCATCTTTGCTATATCACCAATTATTATATTTCCTGAAACATCCTTTCCAAGTCCCATAGCTAGTGGTGAAGGAAATGTATTAAACTCCTTGCTCTCTAGTATTTCTTTTATACTTACCATATTAGATTCATCATTTGGAACTTCTATTCCAATTGCGCTTTTTCCAGGTATCGGAGCTTCCATTCTTATGCTCTTTGCAGCCAAACTAAGAGCTATATCATCTGTTAAATTAACTATTTTACTTACCTTGACACCTGGTTTTGGCTGTATTTCATATCTTGTGATAGTAGGTCCCACAGTAACCTGATTTATACTTGCATCCACCCCAAAATCCTTTAGCGTTTGTTCCAATTGTTTTGCATTTTGAAGAACCTTTTGTTTTGATCTCTTATCATTTTTATTTACTACGCTCTTTAATAAATCTATCGGTGGTTTTTTATAGTTTTTATATTTTTCATGTTCATTAATTTCTGCAAACTCATTTAATGGTTCCAGACTATTGCCATTTTTTAGCTGTGATAAAGATGATAGAGTAGATGATGATTGATTGTCTGATTTTTTTTCTAACCCCATTAGGCTATCTAGTTTATTGTCATTGCTATCAGTAAACAAAAACTCATCTGTGTCACTAGGAATAGAAAACTCTGTATCATCCATATCTAGACTGTCCTGTGTATTATCAGACAGCGGCTCTTGATTTTGAAGTTTCTTTATTATTTCCAGATCAGATAGACTTTGAGTACCTTCTAATATCTCAAGGTAATCATCTTCTGCCTTATTAAACCCGACTATTTTTATAGTCTTGTCTTCGTCATCAAGATACTCATCCTTATCATCGCTTGTGAATCTATTCTTAAATCTGTTAAAAAATCCTGTCTTACTTATTATAGTATTCTCATCTACCTCGTCCTTATCTCTGCCAAATAATTTTATTTTTGATAGAAGTCCTCCTTCTAACTCATTTTTTACAGAGATTTTGTCCAATACATCTTTTATAGATATATTAAATACATATAGTACTGATACTATTGTTGCAAATATTGTTATCAACCAAGCACCAACCAAACCTAATACCTTTGTTAAATAATAGGTTATAAATACAGGCACTAATCCTACTCCTTCTCTTGTTACTCCCATTTTCATTGTGTCTTGAATAGAAGCAATGGATAACATGCTATCTGTAGGAATCTGAGCATAATTAATCAAGCCATAATATACAATCAGAAAAATTATGGCAAAATAAAATATCTTTGTTTTTCTAATTCTGTCTATTTTTTCATTCCCATCAATAAAACCTAATACACCTATTGTAATTACAATTATAGGTACAAGTATAGCCAAACCTCCAAACAGTCCCTTAAAAATATTTTGAATGAATTTTGGAAGTAATGCTCCAGATGTAGAATAAAGACCATACGCCAAGAACAAACCTAAGAATATCAATATCAAGTTATGATATTCTTGGTTAATATGTATCCCCATCTTATATTTTTTTATGTCTGTTTGTTTACCTTTAGATGAAGATGCTCTTTTTTTAGTTGAACCTTTTTTCGAACCTGTCTTCTTAGCCAAAAAATCACCTCCAAATATTAATATAATCCTCTTCATTAATTAATTTTTTTACATTTTTTCCGATAACACCTATCGAAATTTTTTCATTAAATACCATGTCTATTATGCCATTTACATAATCTATATCTATGCTGTCTATCACCGACACTATATCTTCAAATTTAGGCATTCTCTCATCGACAACCTCATATTCTCCTATGGTCATCATTATGTCAGAACTATCTTCCATATTTAACATTAAACTTCCCTTACATTTTTCTTTTGCAAAGTCTAGCTCTTCTTTAGTTATATAATCTTTCTTTAATTTCTTAATTTCTTCTATCAACAAATCTAGCACAAGTTTTGTATTACTTCTAGCAACACTTGTATATATACCGAATTCTCCATATCCAACATAGTAGTTTGTATCCGTGTATATGCTATAACAAAGACCCCTGTCTTCTCTTATATTTTGGAACAGTCTTGAACTTGAAGTAGAACCAAATATTATATTCAAAAGTCTAGTAGCATAAAAGTCCTTAATATTGCTATCGTCAGGACACTGTGTTATAATGGCGATATTTACCTGTTCGTCGCTTTTATTTCTCACATAAACACATGGATTAAAAGTTTGCGATTCAACCTCAGGATTTTTTATTCCGCCTTCATTTTCCCATGTAGAAAATTTTCTTTCTACAATGTCACATAGTTTTTCAAAATCAAATTTACCAGTTGCAACTACTACAGCTCTCTCCGGTATGTAATGATTTTTAAAATATTTTTTTATAGACTCCTTATTTATTGAGTTTACAGAGTCTATGCTTCCCAATATATTCCTACCTATTCCCTTATTGGAAAATGTCTTTTTTAATAGGGTTTCATACAGAAATTCCCCAGCAGAATCATCGCTCATCTTTATTTCCTCAATGATTACCGACTTTTCTTTTTCAATGGCCTCTTCGTCAAATACTGAATTTAGAAGAATGTCTGATAATACATCTATCCCATTTTCTAACTGATAATACGGAAGTTTTACATAAAAACATGTATGATCATGAGATGTATGTGCATTTATCTGGCCTCCGTAATATTCTATATCATTTGATATATCTTTTGCCGTTCTATTTTTAGTCCCTTTAAATAACATGTGTTCTATAAAATGTGAAATCCCACATATTGAATCCTTTTCATGTCTAGTTCCAACATTTATCCACACACCTATGGAGATTGATTTTACATAGTCTATCTCCTCTCCAACAATTCTAATACCATTTTTTAAAGTTTTATATCTTATCTTAAATCACCCCTTCATCGCTTTATTTTCTATCTATTAACAAAACCCTTTTTCATAAGATTGGGATTTATAACAACCATAATTAATTATTATACCATATTTTGTATAATATTTGTCTAATTATCGTTTTTATGGATAGTGTCAATTTTTATTTCAAAAACTTAAAAATTATTCTACGCTAAACGATCTTATTCTCAACTCGTACTGTAAGAAAAATACTGGAAGATAAACTCCTCCAGTATAAATAATCCCTTATGTTTTTTTAATAAATAGATATACACAATTATATTAGAAGATTTCTATTCTATTTCTTTCTACAGTATTAGAATTTTCTTTATGTATATGTGATTATCTTTTTACATCCTTCATAGATAGGTTTATTCTATCTTTATCATCTATTTCTGTTACGACTACATCAACAACATCTCCTATTGATAAGACATCTTCTACCTTATCTACTCTTCTATTAGAGATCTGAGATATATGTAAAAGCCCTTGCTTTCCTGGAAGTATTTCAACAAAGGCACCGAATTTTTCTATTCTTGTAACCTTACCATTGTATATTTTTCCAACCTCAGCTTCAGCTACTATTTCTTGTATCATATTGCAAGCTAGGTCTATCTTCTCTTGCTCTACACCCACAACATATACAAGTCCAGTCTGCTCTATGTCAATTTTTACACCTGTTTCATCGATAATCTTATTTATAACCTTACCACCTGGTCCGATTACGTCTCTTATCTTATCTGGATTTATCTCCATCTTTATTATCTTTGGAGCGTATGGAGATAGATTATCCTTAGGCTTATCTATAACCTTCTTCATTTCACCTAATATATGCATTCTTCCATCTTTTGCCTGTTTTAGAGCCTGTCTTAATATAGGTTCATCAATACCATTGATTTTTATATCCATCTGTATTGCTGTTACACCGTGCTCTGTACCGGCTACCTTAAAGTCCATATCTCCCAAATGGTCTTCCATTCCCTGTATATCAGATAATACAGCTACCTTATCATGATGTTTTATCAATCCCATAGCTATACCTGCAACCATATCTCTTATAGGTACACCTGCATCTAATAAAGATAGTGTAGATGCACATACAGATGCCTGTGATGTAGAACCGTTTGAACTTAAAACTTCAGATACAAGTCTTATTGCATATGGGAAGTCTTCCTTATCTGGTATAACTGGAAGAAGTGCTCTTTCAGCCAATGCTCCATGTCCTATTTCTCTTCTTCCTGGACCTCTTGATGGTCTAGTTTCACCTACAGAATATGCAGGGAAGTTGTAGTGGTGCATATATCTCTTATTTTCTTCTTCATCCAATCCATCAAGTTTTTGTACGTCTCCCAAAGCTCCTAGTGTTGTAACATTTAGAACCTGAGTCTGACCTCTTGTGAATATTGAAGAACCATGAGTTCTAGGTATCATACCTACTTCACACCATATAGGTCTTATCTCGTCCAAGGCTCTGTTATCAGGTCTTACATTTTCATCAACTATAAGACTTCTAACTTCATCCTTTATTATAGAATGTATAACATCTTCTATATCTCCACAAACTTCTTCAAAGTTTTCTAGGTTTTCCTCGAAATGTAATAAAGTTTCTTCACTTACCTTGTCCAATCTTTCTGTTCTCTCCATCTTTTCAGGAACTTTAACAGCTTCTTTTATCATTTCTCTAGCAAATGAATTTACCTTTTCTACCAATTCTTCTTCTGGTAGGTGTAGCTCGATTTCAGCCTTTTCATGACCAACTTCAGCTACTATATTTTCGATGAATTCTACTATCTTCTTTATTTCTTCATGAGCAAATAAGATGGCATCTAATACCACGCTTTCATCAACTTCATTTGCTCCTGCCTCAACCATCATTATAGCATCCTTTGTTCCAGATACTACTAGATGAAGGTCGCTTTTTTCCCTCTGTTCTTGAGTTGGATTTACAACAAATTCTCCGTCTACCAAACCTATAAGCACTGAACCTGTAGGTCCGTTAAAAGGTATGTCTGATATTGATAATGCAATTGATGAACCTATCATCGCAACTATATCAGGAGTACAATCCTGCTCTACAGATAATACTGTAGCTATTACAGATACATCATTTCTAAATCCATCTGGGAATAACGGTCTTAAAGGTCTATCTATAAGTCTTGATGTAAGTATGGCCTTTTCTGATGGCTTTCCTTCTCTCTTTAAAAATCCTCCTGGTATCTTACCTACAGAATATAATTTTTCTTCAAAGTCTACACTTAGAGGGAAGAAATCTACTCCTTCTCTTGGTTGAGCTGACTTAGTTACGTTTACCATCAACATTGTATCACCATATCTTATGATACAATTTCCATTTGTCATCTCACATATTTTTCCTATTTCTACTGATAATTTTCTACCAGCTAATTCTGTTTCAAATATTCTATGCTCGAACATTTTTCCTCCTTAATTTTATATAAAATTTATTTCGAATAACTAAGTGCCACTATATCTGGTCCTGTATGAGAACAGATGCAAACACCACCCTTTGTTATTAGTATTCTTTTTACTTTCCCTTTTAATTTTTTTTCTACTTCTTCCTTTAGCTTGTGGAAGTCATCTACATTGCATCCATAACCTATAGTAAGGGTTATTTGCGAAAGATAATCCTTATTGTTTTCTAAGACAAGGTCAACTAAGTTTGCCACAAGTTTCTTTGTTCCTCTAACCTTTGTTACAAGGCTTACCTTACCTCTTTCCATCTTAAATATAGGCTTTATACTCAACATATTACCTATAATTGCAGTTGCAAGAGGTACTCTTCCACTCTTTTTTAAGAAATCAAAAGATGCAGGTGCAAATAATATTGTAGTGCTATCTTTTAACTCTTCCAATTTATTATATATGTCTTCTATATCCATACCTTCTTCTATCATATCGCAGGCTCTTATTACAAATTGACCTGCACCTAACGATAGGTTTTCAGTATCGAATAGGAATATCTCACCTTCTTCAACATCGTTTTTTGCTAAAAGGGCACTTTGAAATGTCCCCGTAGAAGTAGATGAACCTGTCATACACAATATCTTATGTCCAGCTTCTATATTTCTATCAAAAACTTCTTTAAACTGCATATATGTAGCCTGAGAAGTCTTTGGTATTTCACCAGACTTTAAAACCTGCTCATAAAACTCTTCTTTAGTTATATCTACTCCATCTTTGTATTCTCTTCCATTCATTATAAGTGTCAATGGAACTACCTCTAGAAAATCCTTTTTTTGGATTTCATCAGGAATATCACAAAGGCTATCACAAATTAACTTTATACTCAATTTTCTACCTCCTAACCCTATATAAAATGATCTATCTATATTCCACTCTACCTTCTTCACTATGCAATAGTCTTTCTTCTTCACTATACAATAATCTTGCTTGCTCATTATTCAATAATTTTATTTGCATCTTGATTATGTGAGCATATCTAAGTAAATTGAATATAGATATGTACAAATTAACCATATAAGGTTATTTTATCATATTTTTTATAAATAAAGTAGTATATAAGAAAATATATTATACACAACCCTATGCTTTTTATTTATTCAACATTAATATTCTATATCTAATTGTATAAAATATAAACAAAAGCAGATATGAAGGATCATATCTGCCGAATCAAATTATTTTCTTAAACCTAATTTAGCTATTAAAGCTCTGTATCCTTCAAGATCATTCTTCTTTAAGTATCCTAGAAGATTTCTTCTTCTACCTACCATCTTTAAAAGACCTCTTCTTGAATGATGGTCCTTCTTGTGAACCTTTAGATGCTCATTTAATTCGTTTATTCTAGCTGTTAAAAGAGCTATCTGTACTTCTGGAGAACCTGTATCTCCTTCTTTTCTTCCAAATTCTTTGATTATTTGTTCTTTGTTTATCATTTTATTCCTCCTAAAATTTAAAAATCCCCACTAGCTAAGCACAGAATGGAGACTCTGTTGCTGAGCCATGGTTTAACCTTATTCATTATAACACATACAAAAATTCATATCAAGAGTTTTTATTTATTTTATTGTATTATTTATATGATATAGGTTTTTATTTTTTATTATACTTCATATTCCAACCTATAGATTAAGTTGATTTCTGACGTCTTCAACATCAATCACAAGTTGTTTTTTTAATTCTTCAAGCGATGAAAAGTTTATCTCATCTCTTAATTTATCTACAAATTCAATTTTTATTACTTCTCCATAGATATCTTTATTAAAATCTATAATATGAACCTCTAGGCTAAGGCTTCTTCCGTTAACTGTCGGATTAGTTCCTACGCTTATTGCGCCGAGATATTTTTTATCCTGTACATATACATAGCCTGAATATATTCCTATCCCTGGTATAGCACTATTTTTTTCAAGTGATACATTGGCTGTTCTAAATCCTATAGTCCTACCTATTTGTCTTCCATGGATTACCTCTCCCTCAATATAGTAGTTTCTTCCTAAAAGCTCTGAGGCTTCCTTTACCTTCCCCTCTGATAAAAATGTTCTAATATCAGTAGAGCTTACTCTTTTTTCATTGAATAATATAGGTTCTACGATTTCAACATCAAATCCATATTCCTTTGAAACCTCTTTTAACAATAGGCCATTACCCTCTCTATTTCTTGCAAAGTTGAAGTCATGACCTATTATTATATGCTTTATATTCAACCTTCCTATAAGTATTTTTTCAATATATTCAACAGCACTTATTTCTGTCATCCTTATATCAAATGGTATTGATATAAATATATCCACACCTAACTTTTCTACTATGTCTCTTTTTTCTTTTTCTGTAATAATGCTTTTTACTGTATTTGGTTTGAAATAATTAACCGGGTGGTTTGAAAAAGTAAATACCACGCTCTTTAAGTTATTTGCCCTTGCATAATCAACTGCCTTTTGTATCAATCTCTGATGACCTAGGTGTACTCCATCAAAGTTTCCTATTGTCACACAGGTTGATGAATCTATGTTGATATCATCTAAGTTATAAAATTCTACCATTACACCACCAACTTTCTTTTGCTAGCTTTTTTATTTAAATATTTAGCTATTGATTGAGTTTTGTTATTTTGTTGAAGTTAGTTATTTTGATTGAAGATTTTTTCACTTTTTACAAAAAGCCCACCTTCTCCTTCTATTATTTTTCCAACTCCGATAAATTCTCCTCTAGGAGAGTATGTTCTAACTAGCATATCCTTTTTTATTGTTTTTTTTGTTCTGAATCTATTTTGACCTATCCTTCCACCATTAGAATAATACTTAACTGCATTTTCATTTAAGATTATATCATCAAATTCACTCAACACCTCTTCTATTGTATATGACTTTGATTCCAATTTATCTTCATTGGCCATAGATTCTAGTTCTTCCAAACTTATGCTATCTTCTATATTAAAGATACCACTTTTCGTCCTTATTAGACTATACATAGTTGCACCAGTTTTTAGTATTTCCCCAACATCATGACATATACTTCTTATATACGTTCCCTTTGAACAAAATACCCTTATCTTTACCAATATACATTCATTTTCTTGGTAGTTTATTCTTTGGTGATCCATTATATCAATGCTAAATATCTTTATTCTTCTAGGCTTTAATACAATTTCGTCCGCTCTTCCTTCACGAACTAGATCACACATCTTCCTTCCATTTATCTTCAAAGCAGAATAGATAGGAGGGTACTGATCGATATCACCTATCTGTGTTTTTATTGCATTTTCTACTCCTTCTATGGAAATCATAGATGTGTCGGTTTTTGATAGGACATTACCACTTACATCATATGTGTCGGTTTCAATACCTATCATCATTTCACATATGTATTCCTTATTTTTTTCAAGTATAAGATTTGACACCTTAGTCGCCCTTCCTACACATATCGGCAATACACCTGTTGCATCTGGATCAAGGGTTCCTGTATGCCCAACCTTCTTTGTCTTTAATATCTTTCTCATTTTTGATACTACATCATGAGATGTTATTCCCTTAGGTTTGTTTATGTTATATACCCTAGATAATACATCCATTTTTGCCATTATACTATATCCCCATTTCTTTAGCCTTATTTACAAGCTTATTTTTAACTTCTTCTATAGATTGATTTCTAAAACTTACACCTGCAGCCCTTATATGGCCACCACCACCGAAATTATTTGCAAGAGCAGTACAATCCATATAGTTTTTAGATCTTAGACTGACCTTTATTTCGCCAACTTCTTTTTCTTTAATAAATATCCCTAGTTCTACACCTTCTATGTCTCTACAATAAGGTGTCATCCCATCTATGTCATCGTATTTTAATGAATACTTGTTAAGCATGGCCTTGCTAACATACATAACAGCGATTTTAGAATCTATTACTTCAATATTTTTTAAAGCTTCTCCCAATGCCTTTAAGAAGTTAGTCTTGTTATTTTGATATATGTTTTGTATAATTATATTCTTATCTGCTCCACGCTCTATTAAGGTTGCTGCCATCAAATAAGATGATACCTTAGTATTTGAGTACATAAAATTCCCTGTATCCGTTACTAAACCTGTATATAAATACGTTGCTATTTCATCATCTATTATAGTCGTTTTATAGTCATCTTCATATTTTCTCAACAGATTGAATACAAGTTCACATGTAGAAGATTCTTTTTCATCTATGTATTTTATGCTTGCATATTCACCACTGTTCATATGGTGGTCGATACATATTATCTCCTCCGCATTGTCTAACAGTGATTTGTCCATACATACTCTGTTGTAATCTCCACAATCTAGGGTAATAACAGAATATTTCCCATCTATTTCTACTTCACTTGATGTTTTTTTAGCCTCGCTATTATACAGAAATATTAAATTTTCAGGGTAGTTATCATCCAAAATATATTCTACTTTTTTTCCTATTTTTTTCAAAAATAGATACATAGCCATCGATGAACCTATATTATCGCCATCTGGATTTATATGTGATGATATTAGAAAACTATCATTCTTTATTATATAATCAATAACATTCTTCATATTAATCTCGCTGCAAAAATTTATAAATATATAAGTTTTGCAACTCCTCCTTTCTTTTTATTTTTTATTTTTTATTACTTTATTATTTTCCTTAGGTTATCTTATGTATTATTTATCTTAGTTTCTTAGTGTCTTATTTACTATTTACTATTTATTATTCTATGTTCTTACTTTATTTTTTGCCTTGGATTCTTATGTATTATTTATCTTAGGTTCTTATTTACTGTTTATCTTAGGCTGTCTTATTTATTATTTACCTTAGGTTTTTATTTTCGTAACATTTTTTTGTACTCTTATATTTTACAATTACCTTTTTTATTATACAACATATATATTAAAATTTCTATACTCTCAGCCACCTATTAAATCTCCATAAAATTGTTATGATAATAAAAATAGACAGCATCAAGGACACAATAAATGGGTTGTATAATATATAGCGTTGATGGTAAAAAAATCCTTCAAAGTCGAAAGACAA
>F241_Great_Cormorant__coassemble_518_pt1 | contig 52537 bp, 50 predicted proteins | sample F241_Great_Cormorant__metabat2_high_PE_009 | metagenome-assembled genome bin F241_Great_Cormorant
CTTTTTCAAGCTCTTGAATATGTTTTTTGCTTCGCAAAGTGTCAAACTCCCGTAAGTACCTAGGTCCAGAGGTAATAGCATCTGTAAATGGTGTTGGTGGAATAACAGTAATAGGAATAGGTCTAAACCTTTCTATAAAATCGGATATAAAGGTGGCAAACATTGCACCAGCAATATTCATACCTATGATACTATCTCTATTTGGAATACATTAGAAATATTTCTACTGTTAATACATCAAAATAAAGAGAATAATCTTTTGCAAAATGATATAATATAATTAACATATACTTGAAATAAAATATAAATTATGAATGAAGGTAATTTTTAAGGAGGGGTATTTTATGGCTAGTAAGTATTTAGTAGTAGGTGGAGTTGCAGGAGGTATGTCTGCTGCTGCAAGATTGAGAAGATTAGATCCGTATGCAGAGATAATAGTTTTTGAAAGAGGTCCTCATGTATCTTTTTCAAATTGTTGTCTACCATTTCATCTATCTGGAATGATAGAAGAAGCCGAAAACTTGGTTCTTATGACACCAAAATGGTTAAAAAAACAGTATAATCTTGAGGTTAGATCCTTGGAAGAAGTTGTAAAAATAGATAGAAAAGAAAAAAAGATATATATACAAAAGGTTACTACAAAGGAAATTTATGAAGAGACATACGATAAATTGATTCTTTCTCCAGGGGCTAGTCCTATAAAACCTCAAAGCATAAAAGGAATAGACAAAAATCATGTATTCACTATAAGAAATGTTCAAGACATAGATAGATTAAAATCTTATATAGATATCAATGAAATAAAGGATGTAGCAGTTATAGGAGGAGGTTTCATCGGTCTTGAGGTTATGGAAAGTCTTAGATATGCAGACAAAAATGTTACCCTAGTAGAGGCTAGTGATCAAGTGCTACAGCCAATAGACTATGATTTGGTTCAGATTATTCACAAGGAAATATATCAAAAAGGAGTTAATCTCTTGGTAGAGGAGGCATTGGAAGAGATAACTGATGAAACCATATTACTTAGCTCAGGTAAGGAAATAAAAGCTAAGGCGGTTGTAATGGCAATAGGTGTAAAACCAGAAACAAAGCTTGCAATAGATTGTGGTCTATCTATAGGAGAAACTGGAGGCATACTTGTAAACCATCACTATCAGACATCAGATGAAGATATCTATGCTGTTGGCGATGCAATTGAGGTCATTCATCACATAACAAACAAAAAAACTAGGTTAACCCTTGCAGGTCCAGCTCAGAGACAGGCTAGAATATGCGCTGACCACATAAAGGGAAGGACTTCAAGAAATACAGGAGTAATAGGTTCATCTGTAATTAAGATTTTTGACTACAATGCAGCATCTACTGGACTTAATGAAAAGGAGTGTAAAAGAAGCGGAATAGACTATGATATAGCATATATCATACCTAAGGACAAGGTTGGTCTTATGCCGGATTCTAGACCTATGTATTTCAAGCTAATATTCCAAAAGATAACAGGAAGGATATTAGGTGCTCAGGCAATAGGTAAGGGAAATGCAAATAGATATATAGATATAATTGCGACTATGATTATGCAAGATGGCAATGTTGAGGATTTAAAAGACTTAGAACTATGCTATTCTCCACATTTCTCTTCTGCAAAAGACGTTGTAAATATTGCAGGGATGGTTGCGACGAACTTATTAAATGGGGAGTTTCGTCAGGTTAGGGTATCTGATGTTAGAAAACTTGTAGAAAATGGAGAATATATAATCGATGCAAGAGAAAAATCTGAGTACAATGCAGGGCATCTAAAAGGTGCTGTGAATATACCTTTGAGCGAGTTTAGAGATAGATTGGATGAGATACCTAGAGACAGAACTGTATACATTCACTGTATGTCATCTCAGAGAAGCTACTATATGGTAAGAGAATTAAATCTTCGTGGATATGATAATGTAATAAATATATCAGGATCGTTTAATGGAATATGCAATTATGAGTATTTCAATGATATTACAAAGGGAAGAGAACCTATAGTAACTAAATATTTATAAATAATAAGATAGCAGTATCTATACCTTTGATACTGCTATCTTATTTAATGTTTAGATGAAATAAAATTATTAAAGCATCTCTATGAAGGCAGCAAGTCTTGTTTCTATTTGACCTTTATCGCTAGTTGCATAATCTGTTTCAAGTTTTAAATATGGTACACCCATGTCTTCAACAGCTCTAGCCACTTTAATAGCTTCTACATTGAAGGTATGACAGGCTTGTAAAACAAGTTCAACTACACCATCTACCTTATATTTTTTTATCATATCAAGTGTATTTTCAATTCTCGCATCATTTGGGGTAAATACAGAGCAGTTTATATCTAGATAGCGATCAGATATGGCTCTTAGAATATCATCATTGTTTGTATCTATCATTTGCATATTTGTTCTTTCACCAGAACAGTCGTCTTTACAAACAATTACACCACCGTTTTCTTCTATTACCATTGCTACCTTCTCTATAACTCCACCACTAGGACATCCTGTTAGAAGTATTCTCTTATCTTTTTTTGAAACAGGTCTTTCTCCCTTTTCAAAGTATCTTTTTTTTGCATCTGATATCAGATTTGATACATTATTTATTTGAGTATCTACATCCATTGCAAATGTAGCCTTTTGCATTTCAAGTAGTATATCGCTTCCCTTCAATACAGGGGGTACATTTTGTTGAAGTCTGAATAACTCAATATACAATTCACGAAGTTTGTTTCTTTTTTCAGCAGCTTTTTTTAAATTTTCTTCAGTGATTTCTATATCGAACTTATCTTCCAGTCTTTTTTTTAGGATTTTACATTCTTCATACCAAGTGTCATAAACATAACCTCTATCCTTTCCCTGTGGTAGGTGCATTACATGAACATCTTTTATTTCATTTAATAGTTCATACATTTTTTTCTTACCATCGCAAGTAGTTTCTCCAATTATTATATCTGAAAAGTATGTGTAAGGACATTTATCTGTCATAGCAAACCCATAAGTTGATTTGATAAGTGGACAGAGATTTTTTGGGAGCACTTTTTCTGCATCCGGTATTGTTTCATTGCTTGTACCACATAGACCAACATTGGCTATATTTCCAGCATCTAATATTTCTTGTGGAGTATAAGTACAAAGGACTCCAGCTAGTTTTCCACCGTTTTTCTTGAAATCTAGAGCTCTTATGAAACCTTGCTTTCTAGTCTCAACATATTCTTCAAATTTTTCTGGTAAAGTCTGCATTTTAATTTGTGTTGCCAAAATATAGTATTATCGGCAACTCCTCCTTTTCATTTAATTACTATTGATTATTTATATTACCAAATGCCATATTCTATTTATACGACATGTAGTTTTCAAATTTTAACCTAATTTTATTTATATGACATGTAGTTTTCAAATTTTAACCCAATTTTATTTATATGACATGTAGTTTTTAAATTTTAATCCAATTTTATTTATATGACACGTAGTTTTTAAATTTTAATCCAATTCCATTGCATATAAGGCTGCACCTATTGCACCTGCATATCTTGCTTCGGGTTTTGTGTCTACATTTGAATTAAGAGCCTTAGATAGGCAGTTTATGAAGTATTTATTTTCGCAAAAACCTCCTGTAAGAACGTAATCATCTGAGTTTAGTTGACTAGCTAGAGAAACAACCTTTGTGACTACTGAATCTATTACCCCAGAAGCTATGTCTTCTCTAGATGTACCCTCTCCTATTAGGCTTATTACCTCAGATTCTGCAAATACAGTACACATGGAACTAATGTGTATTTTATTTCCTTTGCTTGCCAAATTTTCTAATTCTATTAGGTCGACTCCTAATTTGTCAGCCATTATTTCTAGAAATTTTCCTGTGCCAGCAGAACATTTGTCGTTCATCAAAAATTTCATCACACGTCCGTTTTTTAGAAGTATTGCTTTTGTGTCCTGACCTCCTATATCTATAACACAGGTATTTTTGTTGAACAAATGATAAGAACCTTTTCCATGACAAGAGATTTCAGTCACTGTATCATCTGCATACGGAACGGAAACCCTTCCATATCCTGTGGCTATAATTTTTGAATTTTTAAAGTCCACTTCTTTTTCTTGAAGTAATTTTCTTATTGATTCTGCTGTAGTTTTTGAATTGAATCCCGTTGGTATCATGAAAAGATGATTTATATTTCCTTCTTCAAATACACATACCTTAGAACAACTAGAACCTATATCTATACCAATATAATTCATAAAAACTCCTATTCTGAACTCAGATTGGATGATTCATTCAATCTGTTCTATTAATTTACAAAATATCTCATCTTAATATCGTAATCAATGTGATTCTGATTGTTTAAGATTATTCATTAATTTGATTATAATACAAAAGGTAAGAATAGAGAAGAAATATAGATTATTACTATATAAGGTATAGTGTGAATAGAATTTATAAATTTATAATGATAAAATTCATTTTTATTAGAAGCAAAAAACAAGTTATAAGTCATTTTAATTTAGTTTTATTGATTGGGTGTTTAAATTTGGAAAATCATAATTTATAATATAATTTTTCCCCAAACCTAAGAAGTATTTCTAAGATTTGGGGATTCTATTTTAAATTAATGTTTAAAGAGGATTTTTTGATGGTTTCCCTGCTTTTCTAGGGTATTTTTTTGGAGTATTCCTTATTTTTTTGAATACTAATATTTTATGCTCCAATTCCTCATCTGGTAGAGCGACATTTATCTTTTCTACAAGCTCTACTCCTAATATATCCATAGCCTTGTTAGAAATTTCTAATTCATTATCTGCATTTGGTCCCTTTAGGCAGATGAAAAATCCGCCGACCTTTACAAAAGGAGTACATAGTTCTAAAAGAACTGGAAGATTTGCTACAGCTCTTGCAGTTGCTATATCATACATCTCCCTATAATCTTCGTTTTGTCCTATATCTTCAGCTCTTCCATGAACGTAATCTATGTCGTTGAAACCAATTGTTTCTCCTACATCCTTTAGGAAGTTTATTCTCTTATTTAGAGAGTCTAAAAGGGTAAGTTTTATTCCAGGGCAGGCTATTTTATATGGAAGTCCAGGAAAACCAGCCCCAGTACCTACGTCTATTACAGATAGATCATTAGAAATATATCCATGTTTGAATATCGCTACAGAGTCTAGGAAATGTTTTATATACACCTCTCTTTGTTCTGTAATAGAGGTTAGATTCATATTTTTGTTGTATTCAACTAGTATCTGTCTATATTTTTCAAATCTATCAATCATTTTATCATCGACATCAATGTCAAAACCTTGAAGTCCGCTTTTTAATAATTCGATATTATCTATCATAATACCACCTTTCTAATTATGAATTTTAGTGAATAAAATACAGTAAAAATTTGAGTATCTTTCTATCTAATAAATTCAATTCTGTATTCTAGTAATCAGAAGCAATATTTTTTACAGCTTCAATTGCCTTTTGTATATCTTCTTTTGTGTTGAAATATCCTATACTAAATCTAACAGCTCCCTGTTTTAGTGTGCCTATTGTTTCATGAGCAAGTGGAGCACAGTGAATACCAGATCTTGTTGCGATATCGTATTCGTGATTTAGTCTGAATGTAATTTCTCCTGAATCAATGTCTGAAATATTGATTGCTACCACACTAGCTCTTTGCTTTGCAGATAGGGGTCCGTAGATTTTTACCTTATCTATATTTCTAAATCCATCAATCAACATTTGAGTTAGTTCTTCCTCATGATGTCTTATTGTATCTGTACCAGTTTTTAGTATAAAGTCAACTCCTGCTCCCAATCCTGCTATACCAGGAGTGTTGTGAGTTCCAGATTCATATTTATCAGGATAAAGATCCGGTTGAATTATTTCCTCAGATTTGCTTCCAGTACCACCTTCTCTTTGGCTATTTAATCGAATCTTTGGATTTACGTATAAAACACCGGTACCCTGAGGAGCAAGTAGACCTTTGTGGCCTGGCATTGCAAGCATGTCGATATTCATTTTGCATACGTCAATATCGTATACTCCTGCTGACTGGGATGCATCCACAAGGTAAGTGATTTCGTGTTTTTTTGCTATTTTTCCAATTTCTTCAATGTCTAGTAAGGTTCCGACTACATTTGAAGCATGGATAACAGAAATTAATTTTGTGTTTGGCTTTATGGCCTTTTCAATATCTGAAGGATCTACATACCCAAATTCATCTGCCTTTACAAATGTATGTTCAACACCTATTTTTTCAAGCTCCATAATAGGTCTAAGTACAGAATTATGTTCCATTGTAGTCGTTATGACGTGATCCTTTGGTTTTAGATATCCCTTTATTGCTAGATTCAAAGAATCTGTAGCATTGAAGGTATATACTACATCCATGGGATTTTTTATATTGAATAGCTTTGCTATTTTATCTCTGGTATCTTCTACAATTCTTGCTGATTCCATAGCCATTTTGTGGCCAGATCTACCTGGATTTGCACAGGTATTTCTCATGCAGTAATCAACTGCCTCATATACAGATTCAGGTTTTGGAAATGTAGTAGCTGCATTATCTAAATATATCATTATAATATCTCCAATTCTTCAATTTATTTAGTAATATTTATATAATAAATATTATTTAAATTCTAGGGTTTCATTTTCTTGTAGCTGTATATGTCCACTTGAGTAGCCCCCACCTTGTACTGATAGCTTTATGTTATTTAGTCCGAATGATTTTATCAAACTATTAGTAAAGCATTGTAATTGCAACATTTCAGCCGTAGAACCTTGGTTAGGATTTACAAATTTTTCGTTTACATCTATATACATAGATTTTATACCATCTTTTTCTTCTATTCTAGCCTTATTTACCTCTGTTCCCTTAGGAAGGATATTTGACTCGATTAAGGCATCTACAACTGCTTTTGCAGTTAGTTTCTTAACCTTTTTTTCGTGCATAGTAAGTTTCTCAGTATTTATATCATAAGTGTAGAATATAATTTTCTTATTAGCCTTCTTATCCTTTTTTGTAGCAGATGATTCGACATCATCTTTTTTATCTTTTTGTGAATCATCCTTGTTCTTTTGTTCTTGTTTTGCAGGAACAGAAGAAGCGTCATTTGTACAACCGATTACACCAATTGCAGATATAGAAATAATACCCGCTGTCAAAATAACCTTTATTTTTCTACTTAATTTCATAGCCATCCCTCCTTGATTTATATGTATATTCAAAATATATAATAGCAATATTTCCTATTAATACTATTATACTATAAACGCTTAAAATAATATATACTATATTTTTTAATATAATTTTTTTTAAAAAAAGACATTTATATGGTGTAAATAAGTATAAGTATGTGTTATTATATATATAGGGATATATTTTTTTCCGTAAGTTAGGAACTTAAAATATACATAATGACTTAAAGTCGTTGGATTTTGTAGAAAGGTTTAGGTGTAGGTTTTGAGTATAAAAGTGGATGCAAAGGGATTGGCATGTCCAATGCCAGTTATAAAAGCAAAAAAAGCTTTAGAAGAAATTCAAGAAGGTGTTGTAGATGTAGTTGTAAGCGATGATGTACCAAAGGAAAATGTACTGAAGTTTGCAAAATCGATCAATTGTAATGCCGAAGTGATAAAAGATGAATCAGATGAAAAGATAATTAGAATAATCAAAGGAAACGTTTGCGAATCGGATGTTGTAGATGAACCTAAGGTTGAAAATGGCGATGAGGTAATCGCTATAATGAGCAATAGAATGGGAACAGGTAACGATGAATTAGGAGGCGTTTTGATAAAGAGTTATTTATTTGCATTAAATGAATGTACTCCTATGCCAAAAGCAGTTGTATTTCTAAACGGTGGAGTTGAACTAACAACAAATAACAAGGCATGTGTAGAACATATCAAATCACTTGAAGAAAAGGGTGTTGAGATATTATCTTGTGGAACATGTCTGGATTACTATGGACTTAAAGAAGAACTTAAGGTTGGAAGTATAACTAATATGTACACTATTGTAGAGCTTATGAAGTCTGCATCTAAGGTTATAACGATAGGATAGGTTATTTTAATATAATTTAGAGGAGAATTTATGAACGATTTTTATATAATATCTTTTAACTCAACTCATCATGCTATTAGAACAGAAAAACTGTTGCTTGAAGAAGGGATGAATGTATTGACATTACCGACTCCAAGAGAGATTGCGGCAAGTTGTGGTCTGTCTATAAAGTTTGAGCATGAGGATATGGAAAAGATAATAGAGATTATGAATAACAACGATATAGAGAGAAGAGGTATATTTCATATCTTGAAAAATTCAGAAGGCAATAGAGAAGCCAAAAAAATATGTGATTAAATCATATTATTGGGATAGTATAAGATTATGAATGTATTCTCTAGAATTTACTGTGGAAAATTAGAGGGAATTATGCAAATTAAAGTAGGAGATATTGTTGAATTGAAAAAAAACCACGCCTGTGGTGAAAAAATATTTACAATTACAAGAACTGGTGCAGACGTTAAGTTTAAATGTAACGGATGCGGCAGAATTATAATGCTGGATAGAGAAACAGCAGAAAAAAGAATAAAGAAAATAATAGAATAAAATATAAGTATGAATTTACAAAAACGACAAAGCTATTTAAATATTTGTTTTTACAAGTATTTCTAGATAGATGTTTAATTAATCAATTTTATACATCGGTTGTTTAGATAGAGTCGATGTTAGATGTTTATTTTATGGAGGTGTCTTTATGGCAGTAAAATTTGCAGAAAGAACTAATAATATGGAAGGTTCAGCTATCAGAGAATTATTGAAATTAACTCAAAGACCTGAGGTAATATCATTTGCAGGAGGATTACCAGCTCCAGAGTTATTCCCAGTTAAAGAAATGATAGAGGTATCTAAAAAGGTATTGGAAGAAAGTGGAACATCAGCCATGCAGTATTCTACTACAGAAGGTTACCTACCTTTGAGAAAGCACTTAGCTAATAGAATGAATGAAAAATTAAAAACTAATGTAGGACCGGATGATTTATTGATAACAAATGGTTCTCAGCAATGTTTGGATTTCTTAGGTAAGGCGTTTTTAGATAAGGGAGATGTCGTACTATGTGAAAGTCCATCATATGTAGGTGCTATAAATGCATTCAATGCATATCAACCAAGATTCATAGATGTACCAACTGATGAAAACGGAATGATAATGGAAGAACTGGAAAAAATTCTTGCTACAACTGATAATGTTAAATTCATATATGTTATCCCAGATTTTCAAAATCCAAGTGGTAGAACATGGCCTCTTGAAAGAAGAAAGAAATTCATGGAGATAATAAATAAATACGAAATACCTGTAGCTGAAGACAACCCATATGGAGAGTTAAGATTTGAAGGTGAATATCTACCATCATTAAAGTCAATGGACACTAAGGGATTGGTTATGTTCTTAGGAACTTTATCAAAGATACTATGCCCTGGTTACAGAATAGGTTGGGTAGCTGCTAGTGAAGAAATATTAGCAAAATTCAACGTTATAAAACAGGCAGCAGATTTACAGGCATCTACAATATCACAGATGGAAATGGCTAAATTCTTCGATATGTACAGTGTAGATGACCATGTAAAGAAGATAAGAGAAGTATATGGACATAGAAGAACAGTTATGATGAATGCTATAGAAAAATACTTCCCTAAGTGTGTAAAATACACTCATCCAAATGGTGGATTATTCACATGGGTAATACTACCAGAGGGAATAGATGCTTCTAAACTACAGAAGGAAAAGGCTCTACCACATAATGTAGCCTTTGTACCAGGAGCACCATTCTTCCCAAACGGAGGAAATACAAACACATTTAGAATGAACTATTCTAATATGCCTGATGATAAGATAGAAGAAGGTATAAGATTATTAGGATTAGCTATACAAGAAGCTATAGATGATTTAGAAAAATAAATAACAAATAATTATCAAAAGGCTCTTTATTAATTTAAAGAGTCTTTTGTATATAAAAACAAGGTTATAAAAAAGAGCTATAAAGATAAGTCTGTACGATAATATCTATAAGGGTAAGTTTGTACAAAAAATTGTATATAAAAACAAGATTATGAATAAAGAACTACAAAGATAAAGCTATACACAATAATAATTACAGAGACATAAATATACATTGAATTGATGATTAGGTTTACAACAGAATTATAAATTTACAGAGGGAGATGATGGATATGAAGTATGATGCTCAGATATATAGACCGCCAAAGGAGTACAAATCTCTTCTTTTGCAGGTTACAAATGGATGTACCCACAACAAATGTAAGTTTTGTGGTATGTATAGGTATACAAATTTTGGTATGGAGAGTTTGGAGCAGATAGAAAAAGATGTAATAGAGGCTAGTCAACACCCATATTACTCAAAATCAAAAAGGGTATTTTTGTTAAATGGAAATCCATTCGTACTAAGTGCAGATAGACTTGTACAAATTTCGAATATAATACAAAAACATATACCTACAGTTGAAGTCATATCCTGTTATGCATCGATTAAGGATATAGAAAATAAAAGTGAAGAAGATTTGAGGAGAATAAAGGAAGCAAAAATATCGGATTTATACATAGGTGTTGAAAGTGGAAACGATGAAGCCTTGAAGTTTATAAATAAGGGAAACAATGTAGAAGAAGCTGTAAAACAGATGTCGAGACTTGATAAGTATGGTTATTACTATTACGCTATGGTGCTTACAGGCCTTATGGGAAGTGGAGAAGATAAGGCAATACTTAATGGAAGACTGACAGGTGAAATGTTGAGTAAAGTAAATTGTAGGGGGATATTTCCAATGTCTGTAACCCTTGTACCAGGGACAGAACTTTGGGATATGTATCAAAGAGGAGAGTATATAGAGGCTAGTGAATACGATAGACTTATAGAACTAAAGACGATGATAGAAAATCTAAACCCAAGCGCTACAGCCTTATTGTCATCTGCGCACAACTCAAATACTATGTATATAAAGGGGATAGTTCCTTTGGATAACAAAAGAATGTTATCTGAAATAGATGAAATTTTAAAAGAAGCAACCAAGGAAGAAATGGAAGAATGGATAGATAGAAGAAGGATAAATTTATAATGTTATAACTACGCTTATATGTATTTTGGTGGATTTTTCTAGAGAATAGACTATATATATCTAGAGCAACTTTGACGTATAAAGACGATATAAACAGTTTATCAAGGCTTTCACCTCAGATTTTAGATGAAGAAATATGAGTCTTTTGGAATTATAATATTAAACACCTATTTGTAATATAAAATTACAAATAATAATATTGGAAATCTCCTATAAGTATTAAATAATAAATTTCAAATTATTGTTTAATAATGTATTGACATTACAAACAACCTACTATATAATAGAAAGGTATGAGAATAAAAATTCTCGTCTCTGCTCCAAGATGAATTGGAGCCGTATAGTCCAAAGGGAGGTGAAAATAATGAAAAATTACGAATTACTTTACATCGTAAAGCCAACTCTTGATGAAGAAGCAAGAGAGGCAGCTCTTAACTCAATTAAGGAAATCATAACTTCAGGAAACGGTGAAGTTGGTGAGGTTGATGTATGGGGAAGCAGAAAGTTAGCTTATCCAATACAGAAGTTTAGAGATGGTGTTTACACATTAGTTAACTTTAAGGCATCTGTTGAGCTACCAAAGGAGTTAGACAGAAGATTAAAGATAGCTGAAGATGTTATAAGACATGTCATAGTTGCTAAAGATGAAAATTAATAGGTGGTGATAATATGAATCATGTCGTATTAGTTGGGAGACTGACTAGAGACCCAGAATTGAGATACATACCAGGTTCAAACACTCCTGTAGCAACATTTACGTTGGCTATTGATAGAGATTATAAGAACAAGGACGGTAGTACAACTACAGATTTTATTCCTGTAGAAATAATGGGTAAACCAGCAGAATTCTGTGCAAATTATGTAACAAAAGGAAGATTAGTAGGAGTATCAGGATCTATAAGAGTTGATAGATATGAAACTCAAACAGGAGAAAAGAGAACTTTTACAAAGGTTTCTGCTCGTAGCATACAAGCATTAGAAAGCAAAGGTTCTATAGGTAATGATAGACCTATGGAAGATCCAGGAATGAGCTTTGAACCAAGTGGTTTTGAGCCTAAGGATGTAGTTTCTCCATCTGGATTTTCTGCTGTAGAAGATAGTGAAATACCATTTTAGAGAAGAAGAGAGGTGAAAGTCGTGATAAACAAGAAAAGACGTAAGAAGAAAAGAGTTTGTCAGTTCTGTGCTGATAAGAATACAACTATAGATTACAAGAACACTCAGAAATTAGAGAAGTATGTAACTGAAAGAGGTAAAATACTACCAAGAAGAGTTACTGGTACTTGTGCAAAGCACCAGAGAGAAATAACTAAGGCTATAAAGTTAGCTAGAAACGTAGCACTTTTACCATACACAGTTGAATAATCTCAAAGTAGAGATGTTTTTCAATTAAAGTTGATAAAATATGATTTATAAGACAACATTTTAGACACATAATGTCTATGGTGTTGTCTTTTTTTATAAAGTTTAAAAATTTGAAGCGGTTGTTTGATACATCCTTCATTAACGTAAAATAAGTATGGAGTTTTTAAATAAAAAGTTGAGATTATACGTTTTTTCTTAAAACTGTACATACTCCATTAGGTATGTTATACTATTAGTTATAACCTATTTAATTGTAATGGAGGTGAAATATTTTTGAGATATATAGAAAATAAAATTGAAGTGTCTAAAGGAGTTGCATTTTTTATATTGCTTACATGCTTGATTCTAGCAAACCTAATTCCAGGATTTTCTTTTTTGTTTCTCGTATCTATTATTCCTGCAGTATATCTAGGAATAGGATTAAAGCCTGCTTATAATGCAATGGCCTTGATTGTTTTGGCAGCCTTAACCTACTTTCTATTTGGATTGGACAAAACTGTATACAGTTTTCTAATATACATTTTACCATCTTCAATTGCTGGAATTATGTATGGATATGGATTATTTATAACTCCAAATTTTGAAATAAAGCATTTGGTTGTGAAAAAAGAAAATGAATACCTTACATATGCATCTATAAAACTTTTTATGATAAGTATAATGATATTTATGTTAGGTGCTGTTGGATACTTTGTATTTGCAAAAACAATATTGGATGTAAATGTGTTGGGACATATGAAGGATATGGTCAAGACAGCAGCTATGAATTACACAGAAATGGCTTCTAAATATAATGTTTCAAATAAGCAGACACAGAGTGTTATAGATACTATTATATCTAATTCAGGTGCAATAGTGCTTACTGTATACTTTGTAAAGTCTGTCATAGTAGCTTTAATATCCTATTTCATAGCAATTCCTGTTAGCGGTAAATTTTCAGGAAAAAGGATATTATACAATGGTATAGATATGGTATATCTTCCAGGAAAACCAGCTATAATATATGTCGTATGTATATTTTTGAGTATTCTTGTTGAAGATGTGAACATTCCATTTATAACTTCTGAGATGATAAATACCTTTGTTTCAGTATTAAGTGTACTTTTCTTTATAGAAGGTGTATCGATAATCGTATATCTTATAAGGAGATGGAAGACTCTGAAATCAGTATCTAATTGGGCTATTATGCTCGTATTATTCATATTTATGGGAATATTCTTAGGCGTTGTGGCGCTAGGAGTAATGGATAATGTATTTAACTATAGATTAAGATGGAATAATGAGTTGATTACAGGAGGCAGAGATGAGCAATAAAGATAAGATGAATTGTCCATCCAAAAACTCGAGAGAAGTAATAACTTACTTAGTGATACTTTCACTTAGCATATTTTCATTTACAAGAAATAGAGCTATAGGAGTGTTAGGGTTTGTTATGTTTTGTGCCTTGGTAATATATGACTATAAGACAAAAAATATGACAGAATTTCAGATAAAAGAAAGGATAAGAGATATAGAGTTTGACTTGGACAAGGTAATGAAGAAAAACATGATATCTAATCCCGTTCCAGTATGTACGATTGAAATAGATGGAACAATATTTTGGACAAACAAGAAATTTGAAGAAATTGTCGATGCAGTTTTGGATGATGATGAAAAAGGTAAATGTATAATAGGAAGAAAGATAGACGAACTAATAGATGGTTTTGCACTTAGAAATGTCTTGGATGAAAGTAAAATTATGGAAATGGATTTTCACTTCAATACTAGACAGTATAGACTGATATACACCTTTGTAAAACAAGATGAATACAATAATTCAAAAGAAGATTATAAAACTCTTATATACTGGATAGATAGGACAGAGTATGAAGATCTAAAGAAAATATACGATGACAACAAAGAATCCGTAATGATAATAGAAATTGACGGATATGAAGATGTTTTAAAAAGCACTCCTGAAGAAAATAGACCGATGGTAACAATGGATGTACAAAAACTTCTTTCAAATATGGAATCCGAGTCAGAGGGTATGATGTGCAAAATATCCAGTGGAAAATACCTTTTATTTTTCAGAAAGGCATACTTAGAAGAACTTGAAAAAAACAAGTTTTCCATATTGGATAAGGCTAGAGAAATAAATCATGGAAACACGCTTCCGGTAACCTTGAGTATAGGTATAGGTTATGATGGAGAAACAATATCACAGACAGGAGATTTTGCATCAGGAGCCTTAGATATGGTGCTTGGAAGAGGTGGAGATCAGGTAGCAATAAAGAACAAAGAAACCTTTAATTTCTACGGTGGAAAAAGCAAGGGATTTGAAAGAAAGACAAAGGTCAAATCTAGACTAATTGGTTTGGCACTCAAGGAATTGATAAATCAAAGTGAAAAGATAATAATAATGGGTCACAAATATCCGGATATGGATGCAATGGGAGCTGCAGTAGGTGTATATGACATATGTAAATCGTATGGCAAAAGAGCCAACATCGTCTTTGATAAGGTAAATGAGGCAGTAGAAATCTTTGTGAATAGGATAAAGGAAGATTCATACTATGAAGATATGTATATAGACCATGAGCAAGCCATAGATATGTGTGATGAAAATACATTGGTAGTAGTTGTTGATACCCATAGACCTAGTTATACAGAGTGTATAGAATTGTTATCTAAGTCAAAGAGGGTTGTTGTAATAGACCATCATAGAAGAGGTATAGAATACATAAAAGATACCGTGCTGTTATTTCATGAAATCTATGTATCATCTACCTGTGAAATGGTAACAGAGCTAATACAGTATACAGACGTAGATATAAAGATCAATAAACTGACTGCAGAAGGACTTTTGGGAGGTATATACCTAGATACAAAAAACTTTGAATTTAAGACTGGTGTAAGAACTTTTGAGGCTGCATCATACCTTAGAAGCATAGGCGCAGATACCCTATCTGTAAAGAAGTTTTTTAACTCATACGCCCAGGACTTTTTGGTGAAGGCACAGATAATACAAAAGACAGAAATAATAGCAGATAGGATATGCCTATCGTATGCAGAAAGGGAATTAGACAACATAAATGTAGTAATTGCAAAAGCTGCAGATGAGTTGTTAAACATAAAAAACATAGAAGCATCATTTGTACTAGGCAAAAAGGGAAATACGGTCTTTGTAAGTGCAAGATCGTTGGGAACTTTAAACGTACATATTTTGATGGAAAAAATAGGTGGCGGTGGCCATATAGATATAGCCGGTGCCCAACTTAAGGATGTATCCTTGAGTCAGGGATATGATATCATAAAATCGGTAATAGAAGAATATCTAAAGGAAAATGAAGAAGAAGAGGAGGAATAACTATGAAGGTTATTTTATTAAAAGATGTTAAGGGAACAGGAAAAAAAGGAGAGATAAAAGAGGTAAGCGATGGCTATGCAAGAAACTTTCTTTTAAAGAAGAAGTTTGCAGTAGAAGCTAATAACTCAAATGTCAAGGAATTAGACGAAAAGAAGAAATCTCAAGAAAGAAAAGAAACCATAGCATATGAAGAAGCTGTATTGATGGGGAAACAAATGGAAGAAATCAATATAGAAATATACTCTAAGGCAGGAGATGGTGGAAGACTGTTTGGATCTATAACATCAAAGGAAATAGCAGAACAGTTGAAAAAGCAAAAGGAAATAGATGTAGATAAGAGAAAAATAAGCCTTGATGAACCTATAAGAACATTGGGATCAAGATTTGTAGAAATAAAGATACATCCAAAGGTAACAACAAAGATAAGAGTAGATGTAAAAGAAAAATAGTAAATACAAAATAAAACCTTACAAAAATCGGTATAGATTTTTGTAAGGTTTTTTTGACCCTATTATAAATATTAAAGTTAATCGTATTGTAGATTAGGGTCATTTATTAATTAAGATGTTTTGATATTTTTCTTTAAGAAACTTCTAAGCAGTAGCAATCCGATTATAGCTGTAGGTAACATCGTCGCAACACTTGTAATTCCTTGAGATATTGTTATATCTGGAAGGTTAACTGTCGCAATATCAGTATTCTGCCCATATAACTTTGAAATCATAGAAACAAAATCTATAGTTCCATGAAGTAAAACAAGTCCAAAGAAACTCCTATACTTCAGATAAAGTCCAGCCATAAGCATACCGCTGAAGATAGCATAAATTACCTGAGAAGTTATGGCAATAGGTCTATTGCTTGCAATAGTTAGGTTTGATATATGTATAAGTCCAAACAATATAGACGATACAAAAAATGCACGGATATATGTAGATTTCTTATCATCTACCATAAGTACATTCATAATTATATTTCTAAACAAACCTTCTTCAAATAAACCTATACAGATGTTTAGAGCAATTAACTGAGCTAATATAATAGCTGCGTCCTTTACCATTGGCTTGTTTATCAATGTAAGAACATCACCTGTAATGGTGAAAAATAATGGTATAAATAGAGATAATAGACCTATAAAAACAGTGAGAACTAATCTAAGTACACTCTTTTTATTATTAGGGTCGTATACCTTAGTTAAGTTATCTCCCTCGTAAATCTTAAATCCAATTTTTATAAGCAACAAAAATCCAAGTGGTATAATATAACTTACAACCTCTGCTACATTAGGACTTAATCCTCCAGCAGAAATACCTCCTAGTCTCAGAGCCAAATATCCAGCAATTGTTAGCATAATAGCTGAAAATATGCTATTTTTTTGTAAAAATTCCTTATACATTTTTCCTCCTTTAAATTATAAATTAAAAATATTATTGTATTCTAAGAAACAAGTTTTTTAGAACATCTCATTTCATATTTAATAGTATAACATATATGTTTAAAAATAAAATTAAGGACAACAATATAAATTCAAAAGAAATTACAGAAAAAAATTAAGTAAATCTTAAGTTTTATAAGATAGGGAAATAAATTCTAATATACAGAAATCTATTACTTAGATAGATTATATTTTGGGTAAAAATATGGTATAATAATTTATTAAGTAAAAATTAAATTAGAGAAAGGTGGTATTATGAAGTATTGTTCAATAGGAAGTGGCAGTAGTGGAAACTGTCATTATGTAGGATATAAGGATACTAATTTGCTTGTTGATGCAGGTTTGAGTGGAAAGAAAATCACAAGTGGATTGGATGATATAGATATAGATGCAAAAAAATTAAATGGAATATTGGTAACGCACGAACATTCAGATCACATAAAGGGAGTAGGAATAATATCTAGAAAGTATGATTTACCAATATATTTAAATTATAGAACATGGTTGGCACTTAAAGATAAGATAGGAAATGTCAAAGAAGAAAATATAAAGATATTTGAAAATGACAAGAATTATGCAATAGGGGATCTCTTGGTTAGACCATTTTCTATAAAGCATGATGCGGCTGATCCAGTTGGATATCTATTCAGCGATGGAACTGAGAAATTATCAATAGCAACAGATATAGGTACTATTACAGATAATATAAGAAAGAATGTCTTGGGATCTAAGGTTGTTGTTTTGGAATCTAATTATGATAAGGATATGCTGCTTATGGGATCGTATACATATTCTCTTAAAAAAAGAGTTATGTCAGACATAGGTCATCTATCAAATGAGGACGCATCAAAATTTTCTGTAGAGCTTATAAAAAATGGAAGTGAAAAAATACTATTTGCACATTTGAGTAGAGAAAATAATTTTCCTGCATTGGCATTTGAAACAGCAAATCACATACTTACAGAAAATAGCATAAAGCTAGGAAAGGATGTAGAGTTAGACATTTTGCTTAGAGACAGTGTATCGAATATACATAAGGTAAGATAAAACCTAAGCTATCTTTAGCAATCTGGCTAAGAAAAAATTGGTTTATAGTAAACAGATGAACTAAGAAAAATAAAAATTAGGTTATGTTTCACAATTGTACTAATAAAAAATTAATTTGTGTTTAGAATTTTTGATAGGATAAAACTGAAATAGGTTGTGTCTGACCGACAGAGTATTAGATAGGGGTGAATGATTATAAAAATAACTATAGTATGCGTAGGAAAGATAAAGGAAAAATACTTAAAGCTAGGAATTGATGAGTTTTTAAAAAGATTGTCCAAATATGCAAAGTTAGAGATAATAGAGCTAGCTGATGAAAAGGCACCTGAAAACCTAAGTGACAGAGAGATGGAGATTATAAAGGATAAAGAGGGGAAAAATATACTTTCCAAAATAAAGGATAATCAGTATGTCATAGCTTTGGCAATAGACGGCAAAAAATTTACATCGGAGGGTATGGCAAAGAAAATATCGGATTTAGGATTATCGGGAAATAGCAATATAGTATTTGTAATAGGTGGTTCATTGGGATTGTCAGATGAGGTATATAGTAGGTCGGATATGAAAATTTCGTTTTCGGATATGACATTTCCGCACCAATTAATGAGACTAATTCTTTTAGAACAGGTTTACAGATGTTTTAGGATAAACAATAATGAACCATATCATAAGTAGAATATAAATACATATAAGGATAAAATTATAATAGACGTGACAAATAAAAGAATAGGACGATATTCATATATAAAATAAAGGAAATAAATTGTAGAATATAAGAAAATAGTCATACATAAAACATAGAAAACAAATTGTATGAGATAAATAAGTAAATATATTATAAATATACAAAGGGAGGTATATTTTGTTTTTAAAATCAATAAAAAGTGAGAGTTTATGCGATGTATTAATACCAAGTTTATTTTTCGATATATATCTAGCTACAGCTACAGGAAATCAAATAAAGGTATATTTGTTAGGATATAAGAGTGCATACCTATATAATGGAAATGGAGAAGATGGTGTTGACAATTCATCTATTGCAATGGCCTTAGGTATGTCAAAAGAAGAAGTTGAGGAAGCCTGGTACTACTGGGAGAAGCTAGGTGTAGTGAAAATACTAAGAAAAAAAGACGTATTCCATGTAAAATTTTTAGATATAAAATATAATTATATAAAGAAACATTACGATGTAAATGATAATATGGATGATGACGATGATATAGAAGATATGGATTATGAAAACATATTTGAAGATGTAGAAATTTTGATAAAAAGACCTCTAGTTCCGAATGAAAAAATAACATTAAATGAAGCAAAGACAATGTATTGTCTATCAGATGAAATGATATTGGAGGCCTTCAAATCATCTATGAATGATACTGGAGGGGTAAAGTCAATATCATATGTAGTAGGTGTTATGAAATCATGGTTTGATAATAGCATAAAAAATAAGGAAGAATTAAAAAGGTACAATGAGTCTAGAAGTAAAAGAAGTGGAGAATACAAAAAAATGTTCTCAGCCTTAGGATTTTATAGAATTCCGACTGATATTGAAAAAGAATATATGGACAGATGGTTGGATGAATATGAAATGGAAATGGATTTAATAATGGAGGCATTTAAGAAATCTGTGAATATATCAAATCCTTCAATTAAATATTTTGACTCTATAATAAAAAAATGGTATGAAAAAGGGATCAAAAATATAGCTGACTTCAATGAAAATAAAGACAAGTTGGAATTAGAAAAGAAGGAAGCCTTGAATAATTCTAGAGGCAAGTACGCTAAACAGGTATCGTATAATACTAAATTTCACAATTTCAAGCCAAGCGAATCAGATCAGTATTCAGAAGAAAATCTTCAAAAATTATTGGAAGCTGGAATACAGACAGATGATGGTGAATAAAGCATACATATGGGGGTGTTTTTGTGAGCACAATGGATATAAAGGAAATATTGAAAGAATATCAATTTAAAAGAGATATAAAAAGAGATGAATTAGATGAAAGAATAAAAAGAATATATAAGAAATATCCAGATATAGAATTGATTACAAAAGAAATTCAAAAAAATGGATTAGAAATGACAAAACTAGCTGTTTCAATATTTTCTATGAATGATGACGAAAAGAAAGATATAAATAGAAAAATAGACTCTCTTGAAGAAAAGGAAACATATCTTATAAATAGAAAAAAAGAATTATTTAGGAAATACGGTATAGATGAAAAAGAATTAGAAATGCAATATGATTGTACAAGATGTAATGATACTGGCTTTTTGGAAAGTGGAAAAAAATGTAATTGCCTAAAGCAGAGATTAATAAATGAAGCATATAAAAATTCTAATATGCTTAATCTACTTAAAAGGGAAAACTTTGATACATTTAATTTAGATATATTTCCAGATGAGGAGATAAATGGTGTAAATATTAGAAAATCGATGAGTAGGATAATGAAGGAAGCATATAATTACTCTATAAATTTTCCCAATGTGTCAAAGTTATCATCTCAAGATGGAAAAGATAATATGATTTTTATAGGTAATGCTGGTTTAGGTAAGACATTTATATGTAGTTGTATTGCAAAAGAAATTTTAGACAGAGGATATACTGTTATTTATCAGACATCATTTAATTTGTTAGAAGTAATTGAAAAGTATAAGTTCAGACAAGAAGATTATTCATATGAGGTTTTTGATAACTATGAAAAAATATTTTCTTGTGACCTTTTGATAATTGACGATCTTGGAACGGAAATGCAAAATTCATTCACAGTGTCTGAAATATTCAATGTAATAAACTCTAGAATAATTAACAATAAAAAAACGATAATTTCTACAAATATGAATTTTAAAGAGCTTAGAAGAACATATACTGATAGAATTGTATCTAGAATCCTAGGATCATATAAATATTATACTTTTATAGGTAAGGACCTTAGGTTTTTGAAATTATCTAAATAGATAATAAGAATAGAATCATATGTTACAAAAATTGTTTAGATATAGTATAAGAATAGGCAATTTTATGTTACATAAATTATATAAATAGAATTTAATAACAGGTTATCCACAGAATTCTGTTGAAAATATGGAAAACTCTGTGGATAACTTGTTTTTTATTGATTTTGATTGTTGTAATCTTCATTTATATGTTTTACTTTATTTAAGAATTTTTGTACATGTCCAACCCAAATAAGTTCTATGTCAGATAGCTCACCGTGTCTATTTTTTGCAATTTTTATTTCAGCAATATTTTTTTTCTCAGAAGTCTTATTGTAATATTCATCACGATAAATAAACATAACTATATCCGCATCCTGTTCTATTGCTCCAGAATCTCTTAGATCAGAAAGTTTTGGTTCCTTGTCTTTGCCATTTTCAACACTTCTAGATAACTGAGACAAAGCAATTACAGGACAATTCATCTCTTTTGCTAGGATTTTTAGGGCTCTAGATATCTTAGATACTTCTTGCTGTCTATTTTCACTTCTACCTTCACCTTCCATAAGCTGTAGATAGTCTATCATAATCATATCCAATCCTTTTTCTATTTTTAGCTTTCTACATTTAGACCTTATTTCTGAGGCCTTTATACCAGGAGTATCATCTATGAATATATTAGTTTGACTAAGTATCTTCATACCATCCATAAGTTTTTTCCACTCATCATCGGCAATATTTCCGTTTGAAATATGCTTTAGAGGTACGTTTGATTGAGCGGAAACAAGTCTTTGTACAAGCTGTTCCCTAGACATTTCCAAACTAAACACAGCAACATTTGCATCTGATTTCAAAGCTGCATTTAATACGAGATTAAGAGCAAAAGCGGTTTTTCCCATACCTGGTCTAGCAGCTATAAGAATCAAGTCACTGTTATGAAAACCTCCTAATTTTTTGTTCAAATCAGTAAATCCCGTATCTATACCTGTAATATCTGAATTACTACTGTATACTTCTTCAATTTTTGAATATACATCCGTAAGCACATTTCCTATAAATTTGAAATTAGTATTAGTATTATTTTGAGATATATCAAATATTTTCTTTTCTGCTTGATTTAGAATATCATCTATTTCAATATCCTCATTGTATCCCAAATCAATGATTTCATTAGACATCCTAATTAATTTTCTAAGGGTTGACTTTTCCCTTACTATTTCAGCATATGCTCGAATATTAGATGTTGTAGGTACAATAGTAGTTGTACTAGATAGATAGTTTATACCTCCAATCTCATCTAGATAACCCTTACTTTTTAATTTATCTGAAACCGTAATTATATCTATATATTTAGACTCGCTGTGTAATTCAAGAATTGTTTCGTATATTAGTTTGTGAGCCGTACTATAAAAATCATCACTTGAAATTACGTCCATTGCAGAGATTAAAGATTCACTATCCATTAATATAGAACCGATAATACATTGTTCCGATTCTAGGCTATGTGGAGGAATTGAATTCAAATTGGCCATAATAATATCTCCCTTCATAATTTTATGAGTAGTCATTTGAATATAATTTACTCATATAAAATATAAATTGTCAATATGCGTCAATATCGACAACGATATTATATATTATAATATATAATCGGATATAAATCTTCATAAATAGATAATTTTTTGAAAGAAATTGAATACATCTTAAGAAAAAAATATATTAAATCATAATAAGACCATGAATAATCGATATATATATTCAATTAAAAATTATTATTATAATTTGTGAATATACTTGACATAGGTAATAAAAAACTATATACTCATAATATAAACGAAAAACATTTGCGTTTATATTATGAGCTTAAGGTATTTTATTGAAAATTTATGATATTGTGTATTTTATACAAGGAGGTTTTATGAAAGTTTTATTGAAAAGGATGTGCGCTATAGTTATTGGTACTTCTGTTCTTTTGAGTGGTTGTAGCTCTAAGAAATCAACAGAAGAAGCGGGTGGAGATAGTAAAATAAAGGTTGTTGCTAGTTTTTATCCTATGTATGATTTTACAAAAATGATAGGAGGAGATAAGGTAGATGTTAAAACTATGATTCCATCAGGTGTTGAACCACACGATTGGGAGCCTTCTCCAAAGGATATAGTAGAAATTGGTAGATCTAAATTATTTGTGTATAATGGTGTCGGTATGGAGCCATGGGTAGATAAGGTGAAACAAAATATAGAAAATAAAGACTTGATATATGTAGAGGCATCTAAGGGGGTAAAACTTCTTAAAAATAGCGATGGAGATCATGATGACCACGACAAAGCTGACAAGCATGACGACCACGACAAAGCTGACAAGCATGATGACCACGACAAAGCTGACAAACATGATGACCATGACAAAGATGACAAACATGAACATAATCACGGTGAATTTGACCCACATGTATGGTTAAACCCAGAAAATGCCAAGATTGAGATGAAAAACATAATGGAAGCGTTGGTAAAAGTAGATCCAAAGAACAAAACATATTATGAAAAAAATTATGAAGAAAATGCAAAGAAAATAGATAAGTTAAATGATGAATTTAAAAAATCATTGGCCAATGTAAAAAGAAGAGATATAATAGTTGCGCATCAAGCATTTGGATATTTGTGTGATGCATATGGATTAAAGCAGATACCTATAGAGGGATTATCTCCTGATTCAGAACCAGATGCAGCGAGAATGGCATATGTAACAAATTTTGCAAAAAAGAATAAGGTTAAGTATATATTCTTTGAAGAACTTGTAAGTCCTAAGGTTGCAAAAACTATAGCTAATGAAGTAGGAGCAAAAACAGAAGTATTAAATCCTATAGAAGGTATAACAGAAAAGCAAATCAAATCTAATGCAAACTATTATACGATAATGGAAGAGAATTTAAAAACACTAGTAAAGGCACTAAATTAATATATTTAAAAGCGTCATATAATAAAATATTATATAGACGCTTTTTTTATACACATTAGTTGTGCACAGCCTGTGTATAACTTTGTGGAAAACCATGTATAACAAGTGGATAAATGAAGAATTATTAACAATATACTTGGTATAGCAATGGTAGAACAAGATTATAATAACATTTTATAATAATATAATAATACCCATCCTCAAATCTGAACTATTCAAAAGTGGATGGTATTTTTAGGCAAAACGACGTCATATCAATATAATAATACTAATGCTTTTAATCCAGGTAATCCAATGATAAAAAAAGAGAATAGATTAGATAATCAAATTTTGTTAAAAAAATTATAAATGTTTTAGATGGTGATATTAGGTGTAAATAATTTATTGTATATGGAATACGTACATGATATAATTTAGGAGTGGAGGATAGATTGAAAGGAGTTTTTTATGAAGGTATGCGGTTGTAGTTGTACAGACAATCATAAAAAGGAAAACAATGAAATACTTAAATCGGCTAGTTTGAAGGTAACACCTAAGAGAATGATGTTAATAAATTGTTTGAGACATAGTGAAAAACCTCTTTCTGCAGAGGAAATACACAGTATTTTGAGTGAGAAATTAGATGTCAACCTATCCACTATTTATAGGGCATTGAATGCACTTGTAGAAGGTGAGATAGTAATAAAACAAGCCCTATCTGACGGAAACAGTGTATTTCAGCTAAATACCTTGGAACATAAACACATATTAACTTGTAAGATATGTGGAAAGGTATCATATATAGACATATGTCCAGTTGAACAAATAAAGGATGAAATAGAAAAAAAATCAGGGTATACTATTATTGGTCACAATTTAGAATTCATAGGCATCTGTGTTGATTGTCAAAAATCAAATTCATAGATTTATTAATGAAAAATTAAGTTTATTTCTTAAAATTGATTTAATTTCTTATCATGGGGTATAATATACTATGTGATAATGAAATCAAATATATATTAAAATAAAGGGAGGAAAATAATATGCAAAAGTATGTATGTGATGTATGCGGATATGTATACGATCCAGAGCTAGGAGATCCAGATAGCGGAATCGCTCCAGGAACACCATTTGAAGATATTCCAGATGATTGGGAATGTCCAGATTGTGGAGTTACTAAAGAAGATTTCTCTCCAATGGACTAATCTAAACTAAATATAGATAGATAATCTATTATTTGAGTTATATAAATGGCTATTTTCAACATATGTTGGAGATAGCCATTTATTGTGTTATAATATAAGAGTTAAGTATTGGAAATTGAATTGAAGAGATTAAGACTTTCAATTTGTAAATATAAGGGTTAAGTATTGTGTATTGAAGCATAGGAATTTAAGATTTTTTGAGATGAAGATTTGTAATCAAGGATATGAAGATTAAATTTATTTTATAAGTATTATAGAGGTGGATATGGAGAAGGTTATTGAGGTAAAAGATTTATCCTATAAGTACGACAAGGAATATATATTTGAAAATGTAGATTTCGATATATATAAGGGCGAGTTTGTAGGTATTATAGGTGCGAATGGAACGGGCAAGTCAACTCTTATAAAGCTAATTCTAGGTCAATTAAAGCCAGATAAGGGAAGCGTAAAATTTATGGGAGTGGAGTCGTATAAATCAAAAGGGCTTTGTAAGATAGGTTATGTGCCACAGGTTGGATTATCAAGGGGAATTGATTTTCCGGCAACATGTGAAGAAATTGTTATGATGAATCTATACAAGGATGTAGGTAGATTTAGATTTCCCAAAAAGGAACATAAGGATAGGGTATTAGAGGCATTGGAAATAGTTTCTATGGGAGATATGGTTCATAGGAAGTTTTCTGAACTATCTGGAGGACAACAGCAGAGGGTTGTTATAGCTAAGGCTTTGGTGAATAATCCAGAAATACTTATTCTAGATGAGCCTACAACAGGTATAGACCATAATTCTGAAAAGGTATTGTACGAGTTGCTTGAAAAATTATATAGGGAAAAAAATATAACAATATTGATGATTTCTCACGATTTAGAGAAGATAAAGAAGTATTCTAGCAAATTGATAAGAATAGAGGATTTTTAGGAGGAATAATTTTGTTTGAGTTTGAATTTATGAGGAGGGCATTTCTGATAGGAATATTGTTAGCTGTTATAATGCCATGTATAGGTGTAACCATTGTATTAAAAAGATTGTCTATGGTGGGAGATGCTTTATCACATTCATCATTGGCAGGTGTGGCAGCGGGATTGGCACTTGGAATAAACCCTATCTTAGGAGCCATAGTTATTACAGTCTTATCTGGATTGAGTATAGATATTATAAGGAAGAAATTTCCTAGGTATTCTGAAATATCGATAGCGATTATGATGTCTGCAGGTATAGGGTTGGCAGGGGTGTTATCAGGAGTAGTTGATAACTCTGCAGGATTTACAAGCTTTTTGTTTGGAAGTATCGTGGCTATTACAAATTTTGAGTTGTACATGGTGGTTGTACTGGTATTTGTAGTATTGATTTCATTTTTGATATTGTATAAGGAACTTATGTATATATCATTTGATGAAGAAGGCGCTAGATTGGCAGGAATATCCGTTAAACGAGTGAATTTTATATTTACCATACTTACATCTTTGACCGTAGCCCTTGCATCTAGAACTGTAGGAGCATTGATTGTATCGTCTATGATGGTAATACCGGTAGCCTGTGCAATGAGATTTTCTAAGAGCTACAAAATGACTATTATCTTTGCAATTTTATTTGCTGTTGCATTTACTATTATAGGTTTGACCCTATCATTCTACTATGGATTTAAGCCAGGAGGAACCATTGTTCTAACTGGTGTAATAACACTTATAATATCTATGATTGTAAAAAAATAGATAATATATACAAACATTATGAAAAACAGAACATTTACAAATTCTATGATAGAAAAATAGATGTTATTTATAATTTCTATGATAATAAAAATAGATATATAGTGATAAAAATAAAGCCTCCCAATAAGCATAGAATGATACCAAAGATAAAAACTTTTGTTTCTATCCAATGCTTATAGGGGAGGTTTTTATTAATTTATATAGACATACTCATCCATAGGTTTGGATGCTTTTTCAAATTTTGCGTCGTATATTAATGGCATTTTTTCATAATTGAAGGTGTATTTTTTATTTTCCTTGACTTTTGCTTCTACATAATACCACTGACCATTTTTGAATTTATTATAATCTTTACCTGTATAAATAAATCCACTAGGTTGCAAATCCGCCATACAGCAGACCATCGAAAACCTTCCGAATACAACAAATCCAGAGTCTTTATTAGGTTTGAATACACGAGCCAAAAATCTAAAACGGCTACCTTTAAATTTATCCCAACTAAAGGTCATGTCGTAATACCATTTCAAAAACATCTTATCGTTTATGTCTATGTAATTATTTCCAAAGTTTTCTTTGTATAAATCCTTAAGGTTATCGGATTTTTCCGTTTTCATAAGGAGATTATCCCCAGATGTGATCTTATTTGAGGAGTCATACTTGTATTCCAATGCTACATCATTTCGTACATCTGAAAATGGTATTATTAGACATAGAAAGAGTGGTATAAGTATTATGACATATCTATTTAAGATATTCATATGCCTAGGTCTAAACAGTTTTTTTGCAGATACAAATGCTATGCAAAGTAGGATAAAACAGCTAAGCCACATCAAAAAATCGAATTTTGGATGTATGAGAAGATGTATCCTTCCAGTTACAAGACCTATGGATAAAAGTATTGTTATGAAAACTTCTATTACTATCTGAAACAGAACCTCTATATTAATTTTATTAAACAAGAGAAATCCCCCCTCTCATTAGTGAGAATATAATGAATGATATATATATCACCTTAAATACAAGAGAGATAACAAATTTCTTTTTAAAGGTGCTGGATAATACAGATAGGTTGGTTATCTCTATAAGTGGTCCAGCAACCATAAAGGCGAGGATTGAATTTAGAGGCATAATATTTGAAAAAGTTCTAGCTATGAAGGCATTTGACGTAGAACATACAGATATAAATATAGATGCAAGTATCATGGCGATTACAGAAAATACATTTATGCTATTTAACTGGATGAATATATCCTTAGATATTATAATTTGTATTACTGTAGATACGAAGGCACCAAAAATAATATAGGGAAGTGTTTTAAAAAACTCATTCTTGCAATGGATGATCACAGCCTCAAACTTAGTTAAATTATCTGGTTTGATATCGTCATTATAGTCGTAGTGGCTTATAGAATACAAATCATTTTTTAATACGGATGATTTGTAGTCCTTGTTTTTATATTCTAGTCTTTCCGAAATCATAAGAAGAATACCGATCAAAAATGCTATTAAAAGCCCAAATAAAATCCTATACAGAACTAAGGTTGTATTTTGTGGAAATGCGTAGTATGTAGATATGATGACTACCGGGTTTAGAGCTGGTGCTGCTAATAAAAAGGTAATAATAGCCGGTATTGAATACCCTTTTTTTGCAATAGAATTTGCAATTGGAACCATGGCGCAATCACATACTGGAAATGCAATTCCCACAAATAGAGATAAAAAAATTGACTTTATACTTGTCTTTTCAAAAACTCTATACAGTTTTTTCTGAGGGACAAAGGTTTGAATTACACCAGATAGAAGTGAGCCTATTAGTATGAATGGTAGGATTTGCGTAACTAGGCTTATAAAAATCTGAAAAAATCTCACCAAATTAGAGACATTACCTCTGCTAAAAGACACAATAGATGCTATGACTACTGAAAAAAACAATCCAACAATGATGAAAAACTTAATCAGTTCGAAATCAGAATTAGTGATTTTTTTTCCAACAAAATCTGTTTTCTTATTGCTCTTATCAAATAAATCCTCAATTATATATATTGAAGTAGCCGGATTTATCTTGCTTATTGACGAACAAACTTTTTTAAATTTTGAAAATTTTTCTGTAGCAATAGACTTATCTGCGAGATAATCAAAGTCCTTTGGTCTATCAAAGCCTTTGTTAACGTTTGATAACAATATCTTTTTGTCGGTCATAGAGTCCGAAAAAAATTTATTAGAACCATCTAATTTATCAGAATCATCATTACTATACTCCAGTATAGAACGATATTTGTCCAAATTGGACTTTGTGAGTATAGTCACATCTGCGTTTACTATCTTGTCTAACATCAGACTTTTCATGTTTATTATATATTTTTCAAAATTTGAATAGTCAATTATATTGAATAAGTTTTTTATTTCTATATTTTCCACAAATTTCATGGACAATAAACTAGATATATCCCACATTCCATTGTACTCAATAATTACATAGTCACATTTATATTTTATTAATAACTCATTGATATATCCTTCTGTAAATTTATCTTTATCATATATATTTTCTATAAAAATACCATCATAGACATTGTATTTATTATTTGAAATCTCACAGTTTATTACTAAAACATTATCATATACCTTAAGTACCTCATTTTCTATATATTTTTTTATGAATGTAGTTTTTCCACTCTGAAAAAAACCAACGACAACATCGATTTTGATAAAATCACCTCCTAGATACAAATGTATATTATATTTATAAATACGTTGAAATATCACTTAAATTTAAATACAAATATAAATGCACTTCATTTGCGTATACCGAGATTATATATTTTTAACCTATATTTAAGCTTATAATACTAATATGATGTAAACGCAAATCTATTGCATATATTTTGATTGGAGGATGGCTATGACAGGAATTGTTATTGTATCTGGTTTTTTAGGTGCTGGAAAAACTACATTTATAAAAAAAATCTTAGAGAAGGTTTCAGCTGGTAAAAAATTGGCGATTATAGAAAATGAATTTGGTGATGTCGGTATAGATGGAGAAATTTTAAGTAAGTATGGAATGAATATAAGAGAGATAAATTCAGGTTGTATATGTTGTTCGGTGGCTGGAGATTTTAAGACATCAATATTGGAATTGAAAAAAGACTATGACCCAGAAACGATTATCATAGAACCATCTGGAGTTGCTAAGTTATCAGATATAGAAGAAATATGTATTAGTAGACCAGAGTTGTTTTATATAAAGAAAAAGATAGTGGTAGTAGATCTTAATTTGTATGAGATATATACGATAAATTTTGGTGATTTTTACAATGATCAGATAAAAAATGCGGACATTATCGTATTTAGTAGGTATACCGAGGCAATTAACTCAGGTATAGATATAGAAAAGGTAAAAAAAGATATATTAGAAAAAAATAATAAAGCACTAATATTAGATAAGGAATGGAATGAAATAGAGGTAGAGTATGTATAAAAAAATTATTTTAGAACCGAAGTTGAAATGTGATTGTCATACAGGACACGAGCATAATGAAGAATACAACTGTCATACGCATGGCAAAGATAGAGAAGAATGTAACTGTCATGTAAATGGTGAACATGGAGGAGTTTGTGGTTGTCATACAGAACACGAGCATAATGAAGGATGTGGATGTAGTGATAAAGTACATGATAAATTAGAATTTGTTAGCTTTACAATTAGAAGTAAAAAGCTATACAGTAGAGAAGAGGCTGAAAAAAAACTATCTCTATTGATTAAAAATGTGTCTAATGAAGATTTTTTGACGGATAAGGGAGATTGTAGTTGTAAGTATGATAGTATAGATGAAAAAAAACATGAAACTAATCAAGAGGGTGAATATAGAGGGATATTGAGAATGAAGGGGTATCTCAAACCAAATCTATCTATAAGTTACGTACTTAATGAATTGAAGGTAGAGGAATCAGAAAATGTAGAAGAAGGAGTGATAGTTGTAATAGGAGTAGGATTAGATGAACGAATAAAAAAATCAGTATATAAGCTTATATAATTAGATATGTTATATAAATATACACAGTTTTATATAGGTTAATAGAAAAGATTAATATTTAGAATTTTAATAGAAGCCATGTATATCCATAGTAATAATTTTTACTTTATGATATAATGTAAACGTGGCATTCTATTTTTTTTTAAATTAAAATAGAATACAAATTAGTAGCATAAGATTATTGCTAGAATAAAATGGTTATTTTTGAAATAATATCGTTATTATGAAATAAGACAGTTATTATGAAATAAAAATGATATTACGAAATAAAATAGTTTATGGTTATTAAAAGATAAGTTTAGAGGGTGTTTAAATGAAATTAAAATATTCTAAGTTTAGAAAGAAGATTGTATATTCATTTTTAGTTTCTATGGTTTTTTTGTCGAGTGCAAACTTAACCATGGCATATGATGAGTCGAATAGAAACATAAATGAGGTATACAGCTACGATTCAAATGAAAATTCTAATGCTAATCAAGGTTCAGTCAATGGCGGAGGAAATGAATTAGACAAAAAAAATAAAGTTTCTGACCTTAATTTCAAGGGTACAGATTATTCTAAATTTGACGATAATAATACAGAGGAAAAATTACCAACCAAGTATGATCCACGACCTCTTGATTACATGACACCTGTAAAAGACCAACAAAACCTTGGAATATGTTGGACATTTGCAGGAGATGGGTTACTTGAAAGCTATTTAAAAAGAAATGGATATGGTAATTATGACTTATCAGAAGAACATATGAGATGGTGGGGAAAGAATGGAATCTATGATTGGAATATTGGAGATGAGGAAGGAGCAACAAATGAGGCTTCAATTGGATATTTTACATCATGGATGGGACCGAAGTTGGAGAGAGACCTTCCATATAATGGAATGCAGACAGAAAAGCAGGGTGCAAAAAAGCCACTTAATTACGATACGGCTCCAAAATTTAAGTACCAGGTTTTGGATGTAATAAACGTTGCAAAGGATATGGATTCAGTAAAAAATGCAATTATGAAATACGGAGCAGTTACATCTGGATACTATGATAATCCAAGGTATGTATCAGAAGATGGAAATTCATTTTATTGTGACAAACCATTGGGACAGAATCATGCTATAATAATTGTTGGCTGGGATGACAATTATTCTAAGGACAATTTTAAAAAAGGAAATAGACCACCGAATAATGGTGCATGGTTGGTAAAAAATAGCTGGGGAAATTATAATTCTGAAGGTGGATATTTATGGATATCTTATGATGACAAGACTATATTGTCATTTACGGATAACTACTCCATAGAAAAAGTCCAAAAAGATAAGGGACAGAAGATGTATCAACATGAGTACTCTATGTCGTCTACTTTAAAGGGAAAGAGCATATTTGCTGTCAATAGATTTAATTTTGATAGTAATGAGGCGCTTGAAGGCGTAATGATAGCTACAGATAGTGCAGGTGCAGACTATGAGGTATATTATCTACCAGATGAAAACGGAAATCCCAATTATTCTAAAAGGATGTTTATTACATCGGGAAAAGTTCCTTTTTCTGGATACTTTACAATAAATGTAAATGACTTTCCATTGCTTAAAGGTCATGGTTCGATAGGTATAAAACTATATCCTACAGATCCAAACAAAAAAGTAAGCATAGGTCTTGAAAAAAATGTAAAAAACTTTAAAATGTTCATATCTAGAGGATTCCCTGGAGAAAGTTATATATACAAAAATGGAAGACTTATAGACCTGAATGTAAATGGAAGTCTGGGACCTACAAATATTGTAATAAAGGCAATTACAAAGCGGTTTAATGGTGGAGATGTGATAATAGGAAGAGATAGATATGATACGGCGTTAAAGATAGCAGATGTAGGCTTTACGTCTTCTAAAAACGTCATACTTGTAAATGGAAATGCCATATCAGATGCCTTGACATCTACTCCTCTAGCAAGTTTGAAATCCGCTCCTATACTTCTTGTAGGAAAAAATGAGATATCAAATGAGGTAGTAAAAAAGCTAAAATCTATGGATGTAGAAAATATAACACTTATAGGTGGAGAAAATTCCATATCTTCTAATTTAGAAAAGAAGCTAGCTGATATGGGATATAAGGTAGAGAGAATTGCTGGTGCCAACAGATATGATACAAGTTATAAAATAGCCAGCGACGTAGTAAAACTAAATAATAATATTGATTCCGTAGCGCTTGTAAATGGAATAAATGGACTAGCCGATGCAATAAGTTTTTCTCCTGTAGCAGGAAGAAATAGCATACCAATTCTTTTGACGGATAAAAACGGAAACCTAACAGAGGATATAAAGACTATATTCAATGGAAAAGATATGAAGAATACATATGTAATAGGTGGAATAAATTCTATACCACAAGATATCGAATCAAAATATTCTAATGTATTGAGATTAAGTGGGGAAAATAGAAATGAAACAAATGCAAAAATAATAGAAAAATTTTATAAGGAAGCCACACTTCCAAATATATTTGTGGTAAATGATGGAAGCAAAAATCCAAATGTACTTATAGATGGTTTGGCTGTTGGAGCCTATGCATCAAAAATAAATGCACCTATTATGCTAGTAAAAAACATCTTATCTAAAGGACAGATGGAGTCTATATCTAATAAAAAAATAGAAAAGATAACACAGGTAGGCGGTGGAGCAAATAGTATGGCAGTTACACAACTACTTGTAATCAAAGAAAAAAAACAAGATAAATAAAATAAAATATACAAGGGAGAGAAGGTTTTATGAGAATATACAATACTATGTCTAGACAGAAGGAGGAGTTCATACCTCTAGAAGAAGGAAAGGTAAAGATGTATGTATGTGGACCAACGGTTTATAATTTCATACATTTGGGAAATGCTAGACCTTTCACAGTGTTTGATACGCTAAGAAGATATTTTGAATATAGAGGATATGATGTAACATATGTGCAAAACTTTACAGATGTAGATGATAAAATAATAAACAGAAGTCATGAAGAAGGAATAAGTCCAGAAGAGGTCGCTCAAAAATATATAAAAGAATACTTTACAGATTGCGATGCACTTGGAATAAAAAGAGCAGACGTACATCCACAGGTTACAGATAACATATCACAGATAATAGAATTTATAGAGAAGTTGATAAAAGATGGATATGCATATGAAGCAGGTGGAGATGTATTATTTAGAACTAGAAAATTTGAAGAATACGGAAAACTATCACATCAGAACATAGAAGAATTAGAGTTAGGCGCAAGAATAGATGTCGATGATAAAAAAGAAGATCCGCTAGACTTTGTATTGTGGAAGGCGAAAAAAGAAGGGGAACCAGGATGGAAAAGTCCTTGGGGAGAAGGTAGACCAGGCTGGCATATAGAATGTTCAGTTATGAGTAAAAGATATCTTGGAAATACGATAGATATACACGCAGGTGGTCAAGACTTGCAATTTCCACATCATGAAAACGAAATAGCCCAAAGTGAATGTTGCAATAATACGACATTTGCTAGATATTGGATGCATAATGGTTATATAAATGTAGATGGAGAAAAGATGAGTAAGTCGCTAGGAAACTTCTTCACAGTAAGAGAAATTTCAGAAAAATACGATTTGGGACTTGTAAGATTCTTCCTATTATCTACACATTACAGAAATCCTATAAACTTCAGTGATACAGTGTTAGAACAGGCAAAATCAGGATTGGAAAGATTATACAATTCAAGGGAAAAGGCTGAATTTATTCTTGCAAATCTATCTGACTCAAATGAAAAAGAAGATAAATCTTTATTTGAAGAAATAGATACATATAGAATTAAGTTTATAGAATCTATGGATGATGATTTAAATACAGCAGATGCTATAAGCGCCTTATTTGAGTTGGCAAAATTCATGAATACAAATATATCTGAAAAATCTTCTAAGGAATTTGTAGAAAAATGCCTAGACTTATTTAATGAACTTACAGGTGTATTAAACATCCTAAATAAAGATGAAGAAATAGACAATGAATTGGTATCAAAGATAGAAGCCCTTATAGAAAAGAGAACTCAGGCTAAAAAGAATAAGGATTATGAATTGGCTGATAAAATAAGAGATGAATTGACTAATATGGGAATAGCAATAGAAGATACAAGACAGGGTGTAAAATGGAAAAAAATGTAAATCTTGATTGTAAAGAACAAATGACAAATCAGATTGCCAATATAGAAAAAAAAATGAGTAAGGGAGAGCTAAACAGAATCTCTCCCCTTACTTTAGCCTATCTAGGTGATACTGTATATGAATCATATATAAGGGAATACATAATTAAAAAAAACATATTTACAAAGATAAATGAACTACATAAGGAAGCTATAAAATATGTCAATGCTCATTCTCAATCAAAGGCTATAAAAGGATTAGAGAAAGAGTTGACAGAAGAAGAAATGTCAGTCTTCAAAAGAGGTAGAAATCACAAGAAAAATACAGCTGCAAAAAATGCGAAAATAGTGGATTATAGACATTCAACAGGATTTGAAGCTGTGATAGGATATATATATTTATCTGGAAACATAGATAGATTGGAATATATAATATCAAAAAGCATAGAAATAATAGAAGATAAAAATAATAAAAAATAGCAAAAACAAAAAATTAAAGTGCGAAAAATCAAACTCAAAAGTAGTGTAAAGCACGAGGTAGAGCAAAGTCTAAGACAGAGTGACGCAAAAAATATAAAAAAGTAAAATAGGAGGTGAATTTTTTGGCTATAATAGAAGGAAGAAATCCGGTAATAGAAGCTCTAAAAAATGGAAGAGAAATAGAAAAATTAATGGTAAATAAATCCTCTAAGGAAGGCTCAATAAAAAAAATACTTGCAATGGCAAAGGATAGAGGCATAGTAATCCAACAAGTAGACAGACATAAGCTAGATGAATTAAGTCAAAGTCATTCACATCAAGGTGTAATAGCGATGACAAGTGAGTACAAATATTACGATTTAGATGAAATATTGGAAATACCAAAAAAAAGAGGCGAAGATGCATTTTTTATCATACTAGATGGAATAACTGATCCTCATAATTTAGGTTCAATAATGAGAACTGCAGATGCAGTAGGTGCTCATGCGATAATAATACCAAAAAGAAGAAGTGTAAACATTACACCGATAGTTTCAAAAGCTTCAGCAGGGGCTGTAGAATACGTTCCTGTATGCAAGGTAACAAATATTGTAAATACAATAAAAACATTAAAAGAAAATAATATATGGATAGCAGCTGTAGATATGGGAGGAGAAACCTTCTACAAACAGAATCTATCTGGGAATCTATGTCTTGTAATAGGAAGTGAAGGCAACGGAATTTCTAGGTTGGTAAAGGAAAACTGCGACTTTACGGTATCAATGCCTATGTCGGGAAATGTAACTTCACTAAATGCTTCTGTAGCATGTGGAATACTTCTTTATGAGGTATACAGACAGAGAAATGAAAAAAATTAGAGATACCTATGTATCAAAAAAGTTTTTAATTGTTGACGGATATAATGTTATAAATGCTTGGAGCAAACTGAAAAAATTATCAAATGAAGATCTAGAAGGAGCTAGAACATCTCTTGTAGATTATATACACGAGTATTCAAAAATGAAAGGATACTATGCCTATGTTGTATTTGATGCATATAATGTAAAGGGTCAAAAAGAAGTTATAGAAGATTACCATGGCGTAAAAGTTGTATTTACAAAAGAAAACCAAACGGCTGATAGCTATATAGAAAAATTTATATTTACACTATCAAAATATGATTCAGTATCAGTTGTTACAAGTGATTATGCAGAACAACAGATAATACTAGGACGAGGTGGTCAAAGAATAGCTGCTAGAGAACTTATAGAGGAACTCTCGAACTTTAAAAAAAGTATTAGAAGTAATAACAAAAAAATAAAATCGAAGAACCAAGAGATTAATAGATTGGAAAACCGACTAAATGCGGATATATATGATAAGTTAGAAGAAATTAGACGAAGAAAGTAGGTATCTATTAATGAATAATAAGGAAGAGGTATTTTTGAGTGAGGATGTAGAGCATAAAAGTTCTATAAAGTCTATGTACACAGAAGATGATATGGATGAAATCAATATAGAAAAAAACATATACTCAAATGGGAATATGGACGATGCAGAAAAAGATGAAGATATATGTATAGATAATGAAATAAGTAAAAAATTAAATAACTATATATATGATGATGAAGATATAAGTGATGATGATTTAAGAAAAAAATTTATATCTAATCAAGATGAAATCTCATATATACGAGCAGCAAAGCTAGGAGATATATCAGCAATAAACTACATATTTAAAAAATATCAGCAAATAATATTTCACAGATTGGGAACGTACTTCATGAAGGGAACAGAAACTGAGGATATGATTCAAGAAGGATATATAGGATTATATCAAGCTATACAAAACTTTGATGAAGGCATAGGAAAAGATTTTGGAAGTTTTGCAAAGGTATGTGTGAGAAGGCATATGATAGATGCGGTTAGAAAATCGACAGGAAAAAAACACAGGGCTTTAAATGATTATGTGCCAATGAATGGATATGTAGATGATGATGAAAAAAAATCGGCTGCAATAGAATTTAACAACGTATCCAACATAAATAACCCGGAATCTATAATACTCTCTATGGAATCTATAGAACAAATTAGTGAACTTATAAGCAAGGAATTAACGCCGTTGGAAGAAAAAGTTATAAAGCTATATCTTACAGGTAATTCTTATGATGAAATATCAAAAAAAATAGGGAAAAACTACAAATCTATAGATAATGCTGTACAGAGAGCAAGAAAAAAATTAGAAAAAAAATTATAAACACAATAAAATCTAAAAGCATAAAAATTGTCTAAAACAGTTAGTTTAATATCTACCCTCCTTACTGAACAATATAGAGCTCAGTAAGGAGGGTTTTTATTTAGGAAAAACCTCCTATTTAATAGTAAAATTCACATATAATCCTTAATAATTATATTTCTAATTTAGAAATATAGAATTTTTTTAAAAAAAATTAATTAGTATTGAGAAAATAAAAAAATAGGTGTATAATCGTATATGTATAGGAGATATCCTAAAAAATAAAAGGAATTAAGGGATACATCCTATAAAAATTAAATATTTTGGAGGTTTTTTATGACATCAGAAGTTATGAAGTCAAAGTCTGAATTCAAACATCCTATTGGCTTGAAGTTGGCTAACATAAGTATAGCGCTTCAGAGTTTAGCTGCCTATGCAGTTGTATCATTTATGATACTATTTTTAACGGCTAAGGTAAGTCAAAATGGATTGGGTTTGAGTGTAAAGGAAGCAACATGGATGCTGGGATTATATGCAGCGCTGGGATATTTGTCGCCACTTCTTGGAGGTTGGCTAACAGATAAGTATCTAGGTCTTCAAAAAGGTATATTGCTAGGAAGTATACTAGGGGCTGTAGGTTATATTGCATTATTCTTTTCAACATCTAGCTTAGCTAGTGTGTGGCTAGGATTGGGTATAATGATATGTAGTGGAGCATTCTTTAAGGGAAATGTATCGGCCCTTGTTGGAGAATTATACTCAAATGATGAGCTTTCTAAAAAGGACGCCGCATATAGCTATTTTTACATGGCTATAAATATGGGAAGTTTGGTAGGTCCAATACTAGCTGGATTTATAACAGACAAGTGGTTTGCTACAGTAAGTGAAAGCGGTCAGATTCTTTCATATGGATATAGATATGGATTTTTATTTTCTGGTATAATGATGATAGTAACATTCCTTGTATTCCTATTATTAGCGCCAAAGTGGTTAAAGGAAGTAGGTAAAAAGCCGGCATCAGCTGCAGTTCAGGAAAATGTTTCCAAAGAAAAAGGGGGACATCAAAAGCTTACTACAGTAGAGAAGAAGAGAATAGGAGCAATGGCAATTATATTTGTATTTGTAATTTTATTCTGGGCTGCATGGTTTCAGACTCAATCATCTTTTGCTCTACTATCTGACAAGTTAGTAAATAGAACTGTATTCGGATTTACTATTCCAGTTCCATGGTTGACATCATTTAATGGTGTATTATGTGTAGTTTTATCTCCGGTTTTAGGAAGTATCTGGGTTAGACTTGGAAAGACTAAGAGAGGAGACCTTAGCATACCTACAAAGATGGGATTGGGAATGATTCTTTCTGGAATTGCTTTTATAGTATTAATTTTGGGTATACAGACATTAGGTGGAGTAGAAGATGGAACAAATAAAATGAGTTTGATATATTTGCTTTTATCATATATAATATTAACAGTTGGAGAATTATTTTTATCTCCAATCGGTATGGCTATGTTTAATAAACTAGCTCCATCTAGATATGCATCATTGGCTATGGGTGCTTGGTATCTATGCTTCTTCTTTGCAAACCTTATCTCAGGAATGGTAGCAGGATATACGGCAACATTAGGTTATGTAGGAGTATTTGCATATATAGCTGGTATTGTTATAATATTCGGTGTGGTGCTTATACTACTTAGAAAACTATTAAACAACATGATGGCATTAGATGAAATATAATTAATAAAACTTAGGTTAGAACTAGGCTGTAAATATTTATTTACAGCTCTAGTTTATATAATAGAAAATGGAGGTTTTTTATGAAAGTTGTAGATAGGATTGCAAAATTAAGAGAGATGATGGCTGAGAACAATATTGATGTATACATTGTTCCTTCTTCAGATTATCATCAGAGTGAATATGTTGGAGAACATTTCAAGTGCAGACAGTTTATGACAGGTTTTACAGGATCTGCAGGTACAGCCGTATTCACAAAGGATGAAGCTGGAATGTGGACAGATGGAAGATACTTTATTCAGGCAGAATTGCAGATGAAGGGGACAGGTGTCGAACTTAGAAAAATGGGTGAACCAAATGTTCCAACTATTTACGAATATGTAAAGAGCGTATTGCCAGAAAATGGTACAATAGGTTTTGACGGAAGAGTAATCTCAATTGGCGAAGGTGAAGCATACCAAGCGATAGTAGATGAAAAAAATGGAAAAATATCTTACGAAAATGATTTTGTAAGCGAAATATGGACTGATAGACCTCCTATGTCAAAGGAACCAGTATTCCACCTATCAGAAAAATATAGCGGTGAAACTACTGAAAGTAAGTTGACTAGAGTCAGAGAGGAAATGAAAAAACATGGAGCTAATGTACATATAATAGCAACATTAGACGATACTGGTTGGCTATTTAATATAAGAGGAAATGATGTAAAATTCTTCCCTCTAATATTATCATATTCAATGATATTAGAGGATAAGGCAATACTTTATATAGAAGAATCAAAGGTTAGCGATGAAATAAAGGATATGCTAACAAAGGATGGTGTAGAATTAAGACCATATAATGATATCTATGAAGATATAAAGAAGTTTGGAAAAGGCGATAGAATATTGCTAGATCCAGCTAGACTAAACTACGCATTGTACAACAATATTTCAGACGATGTGAAGATAGTTGAAGAAATGAATCCAACAATATTATTTAAGGCTATAAAAAATGAAGTTGAAATAGAAAATATAAAAAATGCAGAGTTGAAGGATTCTATAGCTCATTGTAAATTCATGTATTGGTTAAAGAACCATGCGCTTAATGAGAATGCAACAGAGATGACAGCTACAGCTAAGTTAGAAGAATTAAGAAAAGAGCAACCTAACTATAAATGGCAGTCATTTGCACCTATAAGTTCTTATGGACCACATGCTGCAATTGTTCACTATGAATCATCACCAGAGACAGATGTAAAATTAGAAGAAGGAAACTTCTATCTATCAGATACTGGAGCAGGATTTATGGAAGGATCTACTGATATAACAAGAACTTTTGCTATGGGAGAAGTAGATGATGAAAAGAAGAGACATTTCACGTTAGTTGCAAGATGTAACCTTGGTCTAGCAAGAGCAAAATACCTATATGGATGCACAGGTTCAAATCTAGATATATTATGCAGACAACCTATTTGGGAAGAAGGAATAAACTTCAATCATGGTACAGGTCATGGAGTAGGATATTTAGGAAATATTCACGAACCACCAGCAGGAATAAGATGGCAGATAAGACCTCATGAAAAAAATAGATTAGAAGATGGTATGCTGATAACAAATGAACCAGGAATATATATAGAAGGTTCACATGGTGTAAGATTAGAAAATGAATTCTTTGTAAGAAAGGCTGAGTCAAATGAATATGGACAATTTATGTATCACGAAACAATCACATATGTTCCATTTGACCTAGATGCAATAATACCAGAAATGCTTACAGAAAGAGATAAAAAGGATCTTAATGAATATCATGCAAAGGTATATGAAATGGTATCACCACATCTTACTGATGAAGAAAAAACTTGGTTGAAAGAATATACAAAAGCCATATAAAGGTTTTGTAGAACATATGAAAACAATGCAAAATCTTGCATGAAAAAATATACAAAAAAGCTTGTATGAAGAATATTGATAAAAATATTGATTGAAGATTACACAATAGATAAAAATATTGTAGAGCGTATGAGAGAAAAAAGGAGGGTTTTCCCTCCTTTTTTTTAAAAAAAATTTCATACTTTAAATATGATTTATAGACATAAAAGATAAGACTATACTTGAAAGAAACCATAGTGTTAATTGTAAAACTACAATAAATTTTTTAAAAAATGAAAAAAATACTTAAAATTTGACTCTAAAAGGTGTATAATGATATATATAGACATTATGTATATCATTTTAAGTTTTTAAAGAAAAAAGCATATTATATTTCAAAATTATTGATATACAAACCAAAATACTAATATAATTTAATTATATTATGAAGAGGAATTTTGAAATAATTGCTTGAAAGGAGGATAAGATGGCCAAAGAAGCTTTACTAAAGGTTATTTCCACAGAGAAAGAAGCTAGTGAATTAATCAAAAATTCTAAAGAAGAAGCTAGGTTAATTTTAGAAAAAGCAGAAAAGAAATCTAAGACACTTCTTGAAGAATCATATGTCCGAGCTATGGTTGAAGTAGACAATCTAAAAAAAGAAGCCCGAGACAGCATGAAGGAAGAGCTTGATCAAATTGATAGTATGAGCAAAAAGCGTTGCGAGTCGATAGTTAATATCGAACAGCAAAGATTTGATGAAGCGAAAAAGTTTCTTATAGAAAGGATTGTGAGATAGTATGGCAATAGTTAAAATGAAAAAATTTCAACTTCTTGTTTTAGATTCTCACAAAGACGAGTTGCTTAGAAGACTACAACTTTTTAGAAATGTTCAATTTGAGGATGTTACCAAAGAAAAAGAATTTGAGGATGAGGAAATAAGTGCATCATATCATAGCATTTTAGTCGATGATAAATTGTCAGAATTAGAAGAAAAAATAAATAAGTGCACACATAGTATTGACCTAATCTCAAAATATTCTACAAACGTATCTGGTATAAAGGCCTTTATGAAGGGTCTACCAAATTATACATTTGAGCAAATGGAGAAGGAAGTATCTGATATTGACTTTGATAAAGAGTATAGCGACGTAAAGAAACTAGGTGATAGACTTGCTCTTATAGAGTCTAGCATGAATAAGAAGAAAGAATTGATTAAGGAGTTGGAGCCTTTTAATGAACTGGATGTAACCTTTGAATCCATGAACAAATTAAGATGTTTTAATGCCTTGGTCGGTAGTGTAAGTGGTAAAATTTTAGAGCTATTCAAAGAAGAGTCTAAAAAATTAGAGTACACATATTTCGAACAAATTGGCGTGTACAAAGATGATTATCAGTACTTTGTAATATCTGATAAGAGAGAAGAAGAAGCTCTTATGGAGGTATTCAGAATCGCTAATTTCAACATAATTAAAAACAACTATCCAGAATTACCAAAAGATGAAATTTCAAAGTTGAAATCAGAAATTGAAGAATTAAACAACGAAAGAAACGAAATCACGAAAAGAATTGGCTCAAAGTCTGGAGAAATGATGGATTTTAAATTGTGTTATGAATATTTTTCTAATTTAAAATTAAGGATTACTGTACAGACAGATTTCTTAAAAAGTGAAAACGTATGCGTAATTAGTGGATATTGTCCAGAGTTCGATATGAAGAGATTAGAAAAATCCATAACTGAGGCAACAAATGGGGATTATACTATAGAATATAGCGAAGTAGATAAAAATAGTCCAGATATACCTATACTTCTTAAAAATAGTAAATTAGTAAAGGTATTTGAAGGAGTAACATCTACATATGCTCTACCAAAGTATAATGAAGTAGATCCAACACCACTATATGCACCGATATATGCCCTATTCTTTGGTATGATGTCGGCTGATGTTGGATATGGAACAATGTTGCTTGTGCTAACTACATTAGCACTTAAATTATGCAATTTGACACCAAATATGAAGAAGAATGTAAAATTCTTCCAGTTAATCAGTATATCTACCATTTTCTGGGGATTTTTATATGGTTCATACTATGCGTTATCTCTTCCAAAGGTATGGAGACTATTCGATATGAGCAGAGATTTTATGACGATACTTGTAATATCGATAGCCATTGGAGGATTACATCTTGCATATGCCCTTGGTATAAAAGGATATATGTTATTGAGAGATAAAAGACCAGTAGATATGTTTTTTGAGGTTATAGCTTGGTATATAGCCTTAGGTGGACTAGCTACTACAATACTTGCATCTGCAAATGTATTGGATTCTAGCATGATGAATGTATATCTTATCATAATGGTGGTAGGATTGGTTCTTCTAGTAATAGGTGGAGCAAGAAGTACAGAAGGTGGATTGGCAACCAAGCTTGTAGGAGGACTATATAACGTATATGGAATAAGTGGATACATAGGAGATTTGGTATCTTATTCTCGTCTTATGGCACTTGGAATGTCAGGTGGATACATAGCATTTGCAATAAATATGATAGCAGGAATGGTATCGGGTTCTGTTATAGGAACAATATTTGCAGTTATAATACTTGTAGTATTCCATGCATTCAACCTATTCCTTACTTGTCTAGGAGCATATGTACACTCTCTAAGACTAATATATGTAGAATTCTTCGGTAAATTCTATGAAGGTGGAGGAAAGGCATTTAGATTCTTTAGAAAGGAATCTAAGTACATAAACTTAGATAGACACCTAGAAGAATAGGATTATAAGTATGATAATGTCTAGGTTCTAAAATTAAAATAATACTTACAACCAGATAAGTCGTAATTATAGGCTAGATAAGTTGTAATTAATTGATAGACATCTAGAAAATAAAAATGCACTGATATCTATAAGATTGAAGTATAAAAATAGATAGTCAGATAGATGGAATTTAAATATAAAATAAATTTTCAAAATATTAAAAAGTTATGAAACATAATTTAGGAGGTACTCTTATGAATTTAGGAAGTTTTTTAGTAGAACATGGTGGTGTAGTATTCGGTGGATTAGGTGTAGTATTTGCAACACTTGCAGGTATTGGTTCAGCTAAAGGATTGTCAATAGTTGGTCAAGCTGCATCAGGATTAGTACCAGAAGAACCACAAAAATTTGGTAAAACATTGGTATTGCAACTTCTACCAGGTACTCAGGGTCTATACGGATTTGTTATAGGTTTGTTAATATTATTCAACCTAACAGGAGATGTAAGTTTAGCAAAGGGTCTTTATTTAGCAGCAGTTGGTATGCCAATAGGATTTGTTGGTTGGGGTTCAGCTATATCACAAGGTAAGGTTGCAGCAAGTGGTGTTGGAATACTAGCAAAGAATGAATCACAGACTACAAAGGGTATAGTATATGCCGTAATGGTTGAAACATATGCACTATTAGCATTCGTTATATCACTTCTATTATACTTCAACGTAACAAAATTCTTTGGTTAAGATTAACTGAAAATAGAAGGTATCTATCAAAGAGGTAGGATATTAAGATAAAATCAATTGGATATGGAAGATATCTACTAAAGAGGTAGTATAGGTTGAAAATAAGTGAAAAGGAAGTGGTCTAATGGCAGAACTTAATAAGCTAGTAGATAGAATATTGGGAGAAGCAGAAGCAGAGGCTACTAAAATAAAAAAAGAAGCTAGTGATAAAGCAGATAAAATAATCCAAAATTCTACAAAACAGGCTGAGACAAGATACAATGAAATAATTGAAAAAGGAAAATTAGAGGCTCAAACTTTAAAAGAAAGAATGAGATCTAATGCAAATTTGAGAGCAAGAGATAATGAATTGCTAGCAAAACAAGAATTGATAAAAAAGGTAATAGAAAGTGCCTTATTAGATATGAAGAATATAGATGATGAAACCTTGTTATCATACATAGAAAAGAATGCAAGTTTCAAGGAAAACTCATACCTAGTAGTACCAGAAAATAAAGTAGATATGGTTAGATCTAGATTTGGACATGCAAATGTATCTAATGAAAGATTTGTAGAATCAGGCTTTATTGAGGTAGTAGGTGGAATAGAAAAGAATTTTACCTTTGATGCACAGATGGATTACATAAAAGATGAAGTAGCAGGTGAATTAGCAAAGGTATTATTCGGATAGGGGGTAGTTTATGGATAGATTAGATTACGCCCAAGGTGTAGTAATGTCGATGGTATACGAAAAAAAGCTTCTTGATAAGGCAAAAATCGACAAAATAATTGATGCAAAAGATGCTGAAGAGGCATTTAAAATACTTTTAGATTCTGAATACATAAAAAGTGCAGATGGAGTAGAAAGCGTCAAAGATTATGAATTACTACTAAAAAATGAGACTCAAAGAGTATTTAACTTGGGTAAGGAAATGCTACAAGACAAAAAAATACTTGAGATACTGTCTCTTAAATACGATTATCACAACTTAAAGACAATAGTGAAGGGAAAGGTGTCAGGACAGAATTTAGAAGAATTATACATATATTCTAGTGACAACAATCCAGAGAAAATAAGACTACAGTTTGAAAGTGGTAACTTTGTCGATACAAAGAGCGAATTTGTAAAAGCATTGAGAATGGCGGAGGAAGAATACAATCAAACAAACGATCCGCAGATGATAGATATAGTAATGGATAGGATGTATTACAAACACCTAAAGGAAATTTCAGATGAATTGGATATAGATTTGTTTAGGGATTACGTTCAAGGATCTATAGACTTTTTCAATGTATCATCAATGCTTAGAGCAACTAAGATGGGTAAAAATCAGAATTTTTTAGAGAAGATTTTAGTAGAAGGTGGAGGTATATCTACTAGAAAATTACTAGAACTATCTAGAGAAGAATTTGAAAGATTGGTTGTAGCCCTAAAATCTGAGAAAATAGGAAGAAGCCTATTCGATAGCTTGGAAAAATTTAAGTTGAGTGGAAGCTTCTCAGTTGTTGACAATGAAAGAGACATCTATTTAAGGAAATTAAATTCAGAATCAAGGTTTTCATTTTTTGGTCCAGAACCAATATTTGCATATCTTGTAGCAAAAGAAAAAGAAATTTCGATTATAAGATTGATTATGGTTGGAAAGCTAAATAACATATCATCAACTAAATTAAGAGAAAGGTTGGGTGATATTTAGTGTATAAGATAGGAGCAGTAGGAGATAAGGATTCTGTATTGGCATTTAAATCTATAGGAATAGAAGTATTCCCTGTTATGACGGATAGGGAAGCTAGAAGTATTATCGATGGACTTGCTGATAAGGGATATGGTCTTATATTCGTTACAGAACATGTAGCAAAGGGCATTGAGGATACAATACAGAGATATAAGAAAAAAATGATACCAGCTATCATATTGATACCATCAAATCAAGGTAGCTTGGGAATTGGATTGAAAGATATAAATAAAAATGTGGAAAAGGCAGTAGGAAGCAATATATTTGCTAATTCCGATAAATAAGGAGGAGAGGCGAAGTTATGGCAGGAAGAATAGTTAAGGTATCAGGTCCACTTGTTGTAGCTGAAGGTATGGAGGACGCTAACATCTATGACGTTGTTAAGGTTTCAGATTCAAAGCTGATAGGTGAGATCATAGAAATGCGTGACGATAAAGCTTCAATACAGGTATATGAAGAAACAGCAGGAATTGGTCCGGGAGAACCAGTAGAAACTACTGGAGAACCCCTAAGTGTTGAATTGGGACCAGGTCTAATAGAAAACATGTTTGACGGTATACAAAGACCTCTTGAGAAGTTTAGAGCAGTTGCAGGAGACTTCTTGACAAAGGGTGTTGAGGTACCATCATTAGATAGAGATAAGAAATGGCATTTTTATCCAGAAGCAAAGGTAGGGGACTATCTTGAAGAGGGAGATGTCTTGGGATATGTACAGGAAACAGAAGTTGTAAAACATCTAATCATGGTACCATATAGAGTAAGTGGTGTATTAGAGAGTATACAAGAAGGTGATTTTACAGTTGTAGAAGATATAGCATCAATTAAGTCAGATAATGGTGAAATAAAGAAGGTACAGATGATGCAGAAATGGCCTGTCAGAGTAAGCAGAAGAATAAAGGAAAAAATAGCGCCTAAGGTACCACTTATAACAGGTCAGAGAGTAGTTGATACCTTCTTCCCAGTAACGAAGGGAGGTACAGCTTGTGTACCAGGTCCTTTCGGTTCAGGAAAGACAGTTGTTCAGCACCAGTTAGCTAAGTGGGCAGATGCTCAGATAGTTGTATACGTTGGTTGTGGAGAACGTGGAAACGAAATGACAGACGTTTTAAATGAATTCCCAGAACTTATCGACCCACATACAGGTGAGTCATTGATGAAGAGAACAGTTCTTATAGCGAACACATCAAACATGCCGGTTGCTGCACGTGAAGCCAGTATATATACTGGTATAACTATAGCTGAATACTTCAGAGACATGGGATATTCAGTTGCGGTTATGGCAGACTCTACATCTAGATGGGCAGAGGCACTTAGAGAAATGTCTGGTCGTCTTGAAGAAATGCCTGGTGATGAAGGATATCCAGCATATCTAGCTTCTAGAGCTGCAGAATTTTATGAAAGAGCAGGAAAGGTAATTTGTAAAGGTAAGGATGGAAGAGAAGGAGCTCTTACAATAATAGGAGCAGTTTCGCCTCCAGGAGGAGATATATCTGAACCAGTTTCTCAGGCTACTCTTAGAATAGTAAAGGTATTCTGGGGGCTAAATGCAAACCTTGCATATAGAAGACACTTCCCAGCTATATCATGGCTTGACTCATATTCACTATATCAAACAGATGTAGATGAGTGGATGGGTGAAAATGTATCAGCCAGATTCCCAGTTAATAGAGCAGAGGCTATGGCTCTGTTACAAGAGGAGTCAGGGTTACAAGAAATAGTAAGACTTGTAGGTAGAGATACCCTATCTGAAAAAGACCAATTGAAATTAGAAGTAGCAAGATCTATAAGAGAAGATTACCTACAGCAAAATGCATTCCAGGATGTAGACACATTTACATCTCTTGAAAAACAAGATAAGATGCTTGACTTGGTTCTAAAATTCTATAGAGAAGGTTTGAGAGGATTAGAAAAGAAAGTATACCTAAATGAACTATTATCTCTTCCAGTAAGAGAATCGATAGCAAGAGCTAAGTATACAGAAGAAGCAAACATAGCTAGATTAGATCAAATATCAGAAGATATAACAAATCAGATTGATGAATTAATAAACAGAGGAGGTGGGCTAAATGATTAAGGAGTACAAAACTATAAGAGAAATAGTTGGTCCACTTTTGATGGTAGACGGAGTAGAAGGAATAAAGTATGAAGAGCTTGTTGAAATAGAAATGCAAAATGGCGATATACGTCGTGGTAGAGTACTTGAGATAAACGGCGATAAGGCTATGGTACAGCTATTTGAAGGAAGTGCGGGTATCAACTTAAGAGATTCTAAGGTAAGATTCCTTGCCAAGCCTTTGACACTAGGTGTCAGTGAAGACATGATAGGAAGGGTATTCGATGGAATGGGTAACCCAAAAGATGGAGGACCAGACCTTATACCAGAAGCAAAACTTGACATAAACGGTATAGCAATAAACCCTGTCGCAAGAGATTATCCGTCTGAATTCATACAGACAGGTGTATCTGCAATAGATGGACTAAATACCCTGGTAAGAGGTCAGAAGCTACCTATATTCTCAGGTTCAGGTCTACCTCATGCAAACCTAGCAGCACAGATAGCTAGACAAGCTAGGGTTTTGGGAAATGATGACAAGTTTGCCGTTGTATTTGCAGCCATAGGTATAACATTTGAAGAAGCACAATTCTTCATCGATGACTTCAAAAAGACAGGTGCGATTGATAGAGCAGTATTATTTATGAATCTAGCAAATGACCCTGCTATAGAGCGTATATCAACTCCTAGAATGGCCCTTACTTGTGCAGAATACCTTGCATTTGAAAAAGGCATGCACGTATTGGTTATACTAACAGACTTAACTAACTACTGTGAGGCATTGCGTGAAATATCTGCGGCAAGACGTGAGGTTCCAGGAAGAAGAGGATACCCAGGATATCTATATACAGACTTATCAACTCTATATGAAAGAGCTGGAAGAATAAAGGGAAGAGAAGGATCAATCACACAGGTACCGATACTTACGATGCCTGAAGACGACAAAACACATCCAATACCTGACTTGACAGGATATATCACAGAAGGACAGATAATCTTATCGAGAGAGTTGTACAAAAAGAACCTTATGCCACCGATAGATGTTTTACCATCTCTATCAAGACTAAAGGATAAGGGTATAGGAGAAGGAAAAACAAGAGAAGATCATGCAGACACAATGAACCAGTTGTTTGCAGCATATGCAGCAGGTAAGGAAGCAAAAGAGCTTCAGGTAATCCTAGGAGAGAGTGCATTATCTGAAACAGACAAAGCATTTGCAAAGTTTGCAGATGAATTTGAAAAGAGATACGTATCTCAAGGATATACAACTAATAGAACGATAATAGAAACATTGGATCTAGGTTGGGATCTATTAAAGATACTACCAAGAACTGAGCTTAAGAGAATAAAGGATAAGTACATAGAGAAATATTTACCTGAGGAAAGCCAGGTGGATTAGTATGGCGAGATTGAATGTAAATCCTACAAGAATGGAGTTGACTAGACTAAAGGCTAGATTAAAGACTTCAGTAAGAGGTCACAAACTTTTGAAGGATAAACAAGATGAGCTGATGAGACAGTTCATAGCCATGATAAAAGAAAACAAAAAGCTTAGAGAAGAAGTTGAAGAAAAGATAACCGACTCATTTGAGGACTTTTTGTTGGCGAGAAGTATGAATTCATCTCAGATGCTAGATGAAGCATTATCTATTTCAAAAGAAAGTATAAGCCTTGAAATAGAAACAAAGAACTTAATGTCAGTAAATGTTCCAGTAATGACGTTTCATAGAAATAATGAAGAAGATTCATCAGCTATATATCCATACGGTTTTGGAGGTACTACATCAGAACTTGATGAAGCTGTGAAAAAATTATATGACATACTACCAGAACTTCTAAAACTTGCAGAAATAGAAAAAGCTTGTCAGTTGATGGCAGACGAAATTGAAAGTACTAGAAGAAGGGTTAACGCATTGGAGTATATGACAATACCTCAGTTAGAAGAAACCATAGTATATATAAAAATGAAACTGGAAGAAAATGATAGAAGTTCTATTACTAGACTGATGAAGGTAAAAGATATAATAAATCAAAACTAGGACAATAGACATATAAAAAATCGCTCAGACAATTCTGGGCGATTTTTGTCAATGTAGACATTGAGATGTATTAGAGTTATTTTATAAAATATAGATTAACTTATGTGAAAATATATTTATAAAATGTAGATTAGCTTATATGAGAATGTATTTATAAAATATACGAGAGTAATCCTTAGTAAAATATATAAGTAAAATTCTCTTGTATTTCAATCAATTTTTTGATAACATTAATAAAGATAGATAATTTGTTGCGATTTAGAAAGGGATATGATATGGAAGATATAATGATAGTTGGAGTTGCAGGAGGATCTGCTTCTGGAAAAACGACAATAATAGAAAAATTAAAGGATTACTTTAAGGATGACATAGAGATACTATGCCATGATTATTATTACAAGGCCAATGATGACTTGACAATGGAAGAGAGAAGTAACCTAAACTACGATCACCCAAATGCATTTGAGACAGATAGAATGATAAAAGACATCAAGGACTTGAAGGCAGGTAAGGAGATATACAGACCAGAATATGATTACAAGATTCACACAAGATCTAAGAATACATACTTGGTTAAACCAAAGAAGGTTATAATAATAGATGGATTTCTTATACTTGAAAATAAGGAACTTAGAGACCTTATGGATGTAAAAGTATTTGTAGATACAGATGCAGATGAAAGATTGATGAGAAGAATATGGAGAGATGTCGCAGAAAGAGGTAGAACAGTTGATTCTATACTTACTCAGTATAGGAATACAGTAAAGCCTATGCATGAAGAATTTGTTGAACCATCAAAGAAACATGCAGATATCATTATTCCAAGAGGTGGAGAAAATACAATAGCAATAGATATGATGATAAAACACATAACATCTCTATTATAAGGTTCTTTGTCAACTGACATAGATGAATGAAAATTTGGTTCTTTGTCAACCAACGTTGATGAACTAAAGTTAAACTTATGCGGCGGTATCTTGGATATTTTTATATCCTTGATGCTGTCCAATTTTGTAATTTTAATATTTTTTTAATAAAATTCTTAATCTTAAATTCCTAAAGTTTCTAAATCCAAATACTATTTTTTTTAATGACTTTATGATCTTATTATTTCCTTCAACAACTGCATTTGTGTATGATGTATCTAAAGCATTTATAATCGAACCTTTATATGTGTACACTGTATTAATTGATGTTTTAAATTTCATAGGAACAGATTCATTTCTCAAATATGTATTTAAGAATAATTCTAAGCCATCAACATCCTTAGTTTATATAATATCCCGAGTTTGACGGTTTTTAGAAAATAAACCCCAAGAATGTGTCGAAATTTCAATTTTTATTGGGGTTATATATTAAATTAATTAGGTAGTAATATTTATCTTTTTTTAAATTTAGATAAAATTTTTCTCATGTTATTTTGGGAAACTATCTCATAATCCGTTCTAAAAGCAAAAATATTATGTAAATCATCTGTAAAATCAGTTCTTTTATACGCAGGAACATACCCAATTCCGCATCTAAACACCATATTCATAGAGAGAAGCTCATTAATAATTGTATTGCAAGTATATTTATTATATTAGTGTAAAATAAGTATGGAGTTTTTTAAATAAAAAAATAGAGATTACATCCTAATATGTTAAAATATAGTAAAGTCAAAAA